>JACLAC010020040.1_pt1 | contig 49163 bp, 70 predicted proteins | sample 8027881 | NCBI WGS metagenome assembly JACLAC01 (sample SAMN15725517, study PRJNA655200) | protist metagenome | isolation source: fluorescence activated cell sorting (FACS) single amplified genomes of... | place: Spain: Blaines Bay Microbial Observatory, Mediterranean Sea | collected 2016-01-19 | reverse complement strand
CTTCTTTTACCTTCTACATTTACACCTTTTATCTTTGTCATTTCGATACCAAGATAAGGACATCTAGTACCATATAATTTTTGTTGATCTGTCCAACATTTAAAAAATTCTTCAAAATTTTTAAATAAACAACCATGTTTAGATTTTTTAGTTGATCCCCACAGCTCTCTAAAATATCCATTATCTGTTGCTAAATAAGCTGCGTGTCTTTTTCTACGCGCACCAGATGCTGCGTCTTTTAATTTATATATTCTACTTCTTTCATTCTCACATGAAATACAGTTAGGACAATACTTATAAGAACCTTTTATACTACGATGATCAGATCTATAAAAATGTTCTTCATTTCTTGGGTATGTTTTTTTACAAATTTTACAAGTTTTAAATTGTAAAGAACCATTAACAAACTTACGTCTAAGACTCATTCTTTTGTCTTTCTTTTTTATTTTGTAATGATTGTTTGTAGCTTTCTTTTAATTCATCTTGTTCTTTTAAAACTTCTGTAAGATCTCCAAGTGTAGTCTCAGTATTTACTACACCTTTTTTAAATATTTCTTCAAAGTTTTTACGATATAGATCTGTAGACACTCTTGACTTACCGTCCCATTTAGATTTTTTTTCTGTCACCTTCTAACTCCATTATTTGCACATACTCGTTGAGTCTATCAACTTCTTTTTCACAGGTTAATAACTCTGCGCTTTTCAAAGTTAACTTCTCAACAAGTTCTTGCTTTGTGCATTTTTCTAAATCATCAACTAATTTTTTGTAGTCTGTCATTCAGGTTTATAAAAAGTATAATGAAGAGTTAACTCTTCACCTGCCTTAATATCTCTCCTAGTTATAAGATTCCATTCTGTCTTATTACCTTTTGCTCTGTTTTTAAATTTTTCACAGTTAGGACCAGAAACTTCTACTAATTCATTATCAATAAGTTGTTTTTCAACACCTTGATGATTAATAAATCCACCTAATGGTGTTCTTATTAATTCAGTAGGACTCATCTTATCTATTTCTATTTGTATATGACACACACCCAGGTCTGTTCCTTTTGGTATGTCTGTTGATGCAAATAAACCTTGACCATTAATCATACTCTCTTCAATAAACATGTCGTATGGTAGTGGTTTATAGTTTTTCTTGTCGTTTTCTCTAGCTTTGTTAGCATCTATAACTTCAAAATGCTCTTCTTTTAACTCAGTCATTTAACTCTCCTTGGTTATCACACTTGTTACAATCTGCTATGAGCTCTTCTCTACCTTCTTCTATAAGAATCCTTACATAGCCATTGCCCTTACATTGTGGGCAAATAGTTTTACGCTTTTCCGTTTTTGTATCCATGTTTCTTACCCTCTTTCTTAGCAAGACTTTCTATTGTTTTACTTACTGTTAAATCAGCGTCTGTTATTTTACCATCGCCGAGATATCTTAAGATTTTATAAGTCGAAATTGATACACTTACCGACTTAAATTTTGCTGGATCAGCCATTTTCTCTTCCTTTGTTTGTATTAATATATGGGAAACTACAACAATAAAATAACTATTGCAAGGATTATTTTTTTACTATAATATTGGGATCTCTTCTCACACCTTTTGTTTGCCGTGAGCTATCTTAGCTCCGGCAAACAAGTTAGAATCATTCTAAGTTGTTATTTTGCCTTCATCCTTAATAGGAGTACATTTATATTGTGGATACAACTGCGAGTTGAGTATTACCTCTGGTGTAAAAATACTGTCACTACCAAATAATATTTCATAAGCATCACCTAACCCATCTTGGACACACTCATAGTATGTGTCTTTGATTGCTGGGTACTCTGGTGGTGTTCTACATTCACCAGCTATGCCGGAGCATATATAAACTACTAACATCCATTTCATATTATTTTCCCTGGCCGCGATACTTCTTCCACGAACGACGCTTTGACTTATTCATTTTACATTTACTTGGATAACGTCCAATCGAAGTCTTGTGAAAAACAGCTTCGTGTTCTAAATGATCTTTAAACTTCTTTGGCATTTGTGGTCAGATCTGTGTTCTTATCAACTTTTAAATATTTAATAACACCATTTACTTTTTGTTCAAGATCTTCTCCACAACTTATACAACGAAAAAAAGTACCATCAATTCCAACTAACAGAGTATGTAATTTACATGCATCACATGTTCCTGTAACAATTTCAGTCTGAAAGGGAAATGAACTTTTTGTTTTTTTTTCTGTCATACTTTTTTTTATCAGGTACGATCTTTTGTGTAAAGGTTTTTAAAGTCCTAGCAACTGGGTTTCTTTTACTCAATGATAAGTTTTTTGATTGATTTTGAGCCATCAATATTATCCTCTAATATTGCCTCACATTTTATGCAAGAATATTTAATATTACTATTAATTTTTAAACCACGTTTAGCTACACGTGCACCTTTTATACATTCCGCATATCCAGTCTGTATACGTGCTTCCTTCATCTCTCCATTAACCAGCATAAGTAAAGCTATTACAACTTCTGTTACTTCATTCATGTGCATAACTCCCGTTCTGTCTAACTTTATCTTTTAATTTTTCTACATCAGTTAATAATTTTTCTAATTGTTTTTGAGTAAATTCTATGTTGACTTTGTTTGTCATATTTTGTTCTTGATTTTTTTGTAACTTCTCTACATCAGAAAAAACTGCCTCCAGGAGCATGTACTGTTCCTGATCCGTAGGCAACTGTTCACTTTTCTTGAGCAGGTCAGCCTCAAACAACTCACGTGAAGTCTCTAACGATACTAACCTTGCAGTCAACTCGGTGTATGCGAACACGCCGGCTGCGACGAGCAAAATTAGGCTAGCAACCGTCTTCATCGGCATCTGTACAGCTGCTTCTTCAGATATGTTTAATGGTTTTTTATTCATTTTTTCTTTTTCTTTTTAGGTGGAAAAAATAATTTATCCATCAAAGCACATAAATCATCTAGCTTTGCAAAACAATTATATATAAATCTATCAATCATCTTTTGGTTTTGGTAGCGGCAGTATATAATCTTTTGGAGGCATTTTCAATGTTGTGTTATCCATAGTTTTAGCGTCTGGATTGGATTCTAGGTAATCTTTCTTCATACCTTTCCATGTATTTTTTTCTTTAGGTCTTTCTTCCTCAACTTTTACAGGAATTACACCCTCACATTTTGATACTAATAAATTAAAATTTTCATTATGTTTTAATGTAGGATTTCTATTAACTTTGTTACACATTTTCATAAGTTCTAGTTGTTGTCTAAGCTTTTCGTTTTCTAATGCTAAATCATTTCTTTCATTGCATTGCAAATTACCAAGGTATTTTCTAAACGTAAGTCTAACTTCTTCTGTATCACTACCATTCCAAGAATTATCGTAGTTGTTATAATCATAATCTCTACGAGATACCGATACATCTACTTCACCAGTTCTACATTCATTAGGATATGAGTTTAAGTATTCGTTTCTAGGATATGCAGGACCAGCACAAAATGCTAATAGAGTTAGCATTACAATTAATATTCCTGTAAAATAATAATTCATCCTGGCAATCTCCATGGTTCATCCTAATAATTTATTTCTCTGTTTAAATCTTTGATATCCCACTCCAGATCGTTGACACGATTAGCTAATAGTTCATACAAGTTTTCAGCCATTTCCCATGTGCCTTCTGCTCGTTCTAATTTTTGTAGGATTGTATTTGTTTTTTCTGTAAGCACAGCCATATCTCTTTGTATATTTACAAGATCGACTGTTTTAATTTTTTCTATCTCTGCTCTGTTGCCGTTGATTGTGTCTGTTAAATTAACAATGTATTTGACGCCCGTAAATGTTCCGACTAGCACTGAAGCTACCACCGGTACCATAACAATATTTTTCTTTAACAAATCTGCTAAGTTCATTTACGTTCCTCATTTTTTTTCCTCAATCTCATAAAAGAAATTGTCGGTGTCTTCTGTCTTCCACGCACCTGTATCTTCTACGTTCCATTCATTTGTTTGTACTTTCCAATCCGGAATATTATCTTTTACGGTAAAGGAAGGTAGGTCCCAAATGCATCTGTTGTTTGGCTGAGCCGCATAGTTTCCGTCGTCTAAAGCTATGATGTGTGCACACTTATGTTCGTGTGGTATCTCTGAATGATCAGAGTCTAGTATATTAGCATCTGGATGTGCCCAGTCAACTGTAAATAGGTAGCTACCATGATGCCATTGTTTATCTTTACCAATATATTTTCCTGAAGCTGCGCTTAGAATAGACCAATGAGTAACAGTAGGATAATAACTAAAAGAATTCCAAAGCTCCAACTCATCAAGTCTTCTTTTTGGTACGTCTTCGACTTTGAAACCGCGTTGAATAAATGCACTAATAGGGAGGCGATAAAAGATTGCGCCATTTTCCATAAGTGCGTGCCATAAGATAGCCCTGCCACCCATAGATGTGATACCGAAGATAATACAGTCTTCGACTTCTCCATGATGTTTTTTAAGATCATATAAATACTCCTTTCGTATTTGTGCATAGGTTGGTGGAATGTTAGCATTAAGATAAGCCACTATTTTATTTCACCCCAATTTTTACCATGCTCATAATCTACTTTGTTTGGAACCTTAAGTTCCACAGCAGACTCCATTATTTCAATAATTTTTTCTGCTTTTTCATCAGATTCAACAGAGATATCTACCTCGTCATGAATTTGTATGTGTGGTATTATACCATTTTCATACAATGCTACCATACTTTTTTTAGTCATGTCTGCTGCCGATCCTTGTATTAATTTGTTTAATGCTTTGTAAGTAAACGCACGTTTTAATGGCTCATCATATTCTTTTCTAGCCATCTCTAGTGGTAATGGTTTGAATACACCAAACTGCACTGGCTGCCAAAGATCAAAGTGACACGCTCGGCCACCTAAAGTTCTAATCTTACCCCTGTCTTCTGCTTTACGAGTTACATTATCCATAAGTTTTTTTACAAAAGGTGCTTTAGTATGATACTGCCTAATTAATTTTTCCGCTGAGTCTTTCATCAAACCTAACTCTGCCATTAATTTATTCTTACCCATTCCGTACATAAGTCCTAAATTAATAGTCTTGGCTTGCTTACGTTCTATGCCCGCCATGTCGGCCACGACCTGGTGGAAATCAGCGTCTCCGGCCTTGTATGCGCCAACAATTTCATCAACTCCCTCTAAATTTTGTAGTTTTGCATAATGTACTAGAATTCTAGGTTCTTGTTGTGAGTAATCAAATGATCCCCATTTAGTATTTTCTTCAGGAATAAATATAGATCTTATCATAGGACCTAGTTCAGGATGTCTTGCTGGAATCTGTTGTAAATTAGGATTTGACATAGAGAATCTACCTGTCACCGTTCCGCCCTGATCTGATCTTATTTGATTTATGTCTGCATGTATTCTGCCATTGACTGCATGTTTAGTAATAGAATCTATAAATGTACTATGAGCTTTGTTTATTTCTCTAGCTTCAGCTATTGCTTGTGGTAATTCATGCGGATGGTTTTGTAAAAAGTTTTTTGTAAAGCTAGGTTCATTTGCTTTTTCTGTCCTGTCATATGGTAAACCTAATTTGTCAAATGCTTTTGCAATAGAACGAGCCGCGCTTATCTCTACGTCTACACCTGTCAACTCTTTTATTCTCGCTACAATCTTAGCTTCTCTTTGCATAAGATTTTGTTTTAATTTGTCTGCGTGTTCAAGATCAACTCTTACACCTTTGAATCTCATATCAACAAGACACGGAAACAGTTTTGTTTCTAATGTAAACACATCCATTAGTTCTTGATTGTGTAATTCTGTATTTAATCTTTGCCAAAGTTTTAATGTAGCTTCTGCATCACGTTCAGCATACTCACCTACATACATTGCAGGTAGTTTATAAAGTTCTGCTTTTGGATCTACGCCATAATCTTTTGCAGCTTCATCTAAAATTTTTTCATTCTTACCTATACCTACATAAAATTTAGCCAACGTATTTAATGCATAAGATAATCTATTCTCATCTATCAAAGACGCTGCAATCATTGTGTCTACAATCTTACCTCTAATTTTTATACCAGCCTGTCTTAACCAACAGACATCATACATAGCATTATGAAATATAAAGGTAGTTTTTTCTTGATTGACCATATCCTGGACCCACTCTAAAACGAGTTTTTTATCCATATTTCCACCACCCTCGTGTCCTATAGGATAATAGCCTGACCAGCCCTCTACGGCCACCGCAACGCCTGCAATGTGCCCATTTCCACTGACATTACCTGATCCTAGTGATTTTAAGTCTGGATCACAGGTTTCTAAATCAATAGCAATTTCCTTTGCTCCTGATAAATCTTTAAGTTCGTGTGGTGCTACCCATTCTGTTTCGGGTGCAAATAGCGGTATCTGTGTTCTTCTCATTCGTAGTCTCTCTCCTTCACCATCTCAAGATAGTGTATTGCTTTATTTATATCTTGTATGCCACCCTTAAGAGAGTGCCTGCATATATACTTTATAGCGTTGCCCTCCGCAAAAAGCAACTTGTTTTCGTTAATGAATTCAGCAGGTTGAATCTTCATATTTTTATAGTGTTTTCCGCCGACCTGTTCTTCTAAAGAATCATATGTTGTTCTTTTAAACATTTCTTTGTTTGTCATATTATATAAGCTCGATCAAAGTTTTTAGGATCTAACACATGCAATTCACGTTTCGCTCTCGTCGCGCCAGTATAAAATAATCTATGTAATTCATCTGGATCATGACTCATAGTTTCTAGTGCTGCACCTGTAAGATCTTGTAATAATAAAACATTGTCGGCTTCTCCTCCTTTTGCTGCGTGTATGGTTGACATTTTAATACGAGGATTTTTATTTATCTGCTCACCATTCGCCCTCATGTTACGAATGTAAGTTTCAGTGATGGGATCTAATCCATCAAATGATTCATACCAAACTTGACTTGTAATTAATCCGTGTTGATCTTGACATTCTTTTAATGTATACTTCGCATCCGAATGCAAAGTTTTACCCTTCTGGAATCCAGGTAAAACATTCTCACCAAGATACTGATAAATATTTTTAATTTCTAAATGATTTAATTGATCACCTTTACGCCAATGTTCCCAATTGTTTAATGCCAATAATAATTTTAATGATACAGAATTTATACCTTTGTATTGAAAATACCATCCTTGAATCTCACACAAATCTTTTGCGTCTTCTAAAAAATAATTTGCTGAAGATAAAACTAACCACTCACCTGTGCTCATATCTACCTGCGTTATATCAGAATATCTTTTTAGTAATCCCACTTCTTCTCTAGGTTTATATTCTTTGTCAAATCTGTTTTGTACCTTACCTATAATTTTTTGTGATAGTTCGTGTATAGGTCCTCCAGGTATACGATAAGATTGATCTAATACTTTTATATCATTTACTTCTTCTTTAAGTGCTATGAAGTGATCTACATCTGCACCGGCCCATTTAAATATAGCTTGATCATCATCACCAGCTATGTAAGTTTTTTCTGCACGACTCCAAATCTTTCTTACCATTTCCCATTGTAGTAATGATAAGTCTTGTGCTTCATCTATAAACAAAGCTTCAAATTTGTTTAATGTTTCTTTTAATAAAAAATCCTCTATCAAATCATTAAAGTCTTTTAAATTTTTTTCTTTTTTAAATCTTTTTAATTCTTCTGCTAATAAAAATAATGTGTTTCGTTCTATATCTATTATGTTTTTTCTAGAGTCATAGTATTCTAGTAAATCCATACGTTTTACAGCTGCTGTATTTATAATTGTTAGATATTCATTATCAGAATTAAATGTACCATCTTCTGTTGAATACTTTGCTGTCTTAATAGGTATGCCACATTTCTGTCCAAATTCTTTATAGTCTTCTGTCTTCATCATTTTTTCTTTAGTCATACCCAACTGATTAAATGCATAAGAATGTAGTGTTCTAAAAAATGGTAGATCATTATCTATATCTAAATTAAATTTATCTGCAGCTCTGTTAGCTGCTTCTGTTGCTGCCTTTTTAGTAAAAGAAAAGTAACCTATTTGTCTAGGCCTTATCCCATCTTTTAGAAATTGATCTACTAAGTTTAACAACGTTGTTGTTTTTCCTGTCCCTGGTGGACCTAGTATTATTGTCTTCATACTTCTTTAGTTTCCTTTCCGCTATCTCTAGCTGTATTTGTGTTAGTTCTAACTCTTCTGTTAGTTCTTGTATTATTAATCTAAATCTTAAATGCCAATTTTTACCTACGTCTCTGTCATAAGTAGGAGGTTTGGTCATTAGAAATCCTCCTGTTGGTAAGGTACCTTAGAAACCGATGCTTCTAATTTTTTCATTGTCTTAATTTTTATTACTCTAGGTTGTTGTGATTTTACTCTGAGTCTTGTTTCCTCTACAAAAATACCATCTAATCTTTTAATAAGATTACCTGTTTTAATTTTATCCATATCCCAGTTATTCTTTTTTAAGAATGCATAGAAGTCTTCCATTCTAAAATATGTAAAACCATCTTCTGTAAAAGGTAACTTATTAAATATATCATCTATAGTTCTTGCTGATTGTCTATTGGTAGTCCAGTCTTGCAACAACCCTGTAATTTCGTTAGTAGGATTCAAAGACTCTAATGGTTCTACTTCTTGTAGATTCTGCATTAAAGGTTTTAAAAAATGTTGTTTCCAATCTTTTGGTTTAGGTACAGGTACAACTAAGTTTGCTTGATCTAAACATGCAAGTGCAAACAAAGGTGAGCTATATAATTGTTCTGTTTTTAATTCTATTCTAGTTTTATCTACGTTTAAAAACCATTGTGGTGGTGTTGATGTATACTTAGTTAAACTTCCAAGGACTGGCATTTCTTCTTCACCAAAACCTACACCAAATCTTTTAGTTCTACATAAACCTGATTGACATACTGCATTGATAGGTGCATCTTTGCATCTATACTTGTCATAACCTTTTCTGTTTACTGATTTAATTAATTGTTGAACCTCATTATTACTTAATGCCGGGTCCATATATTTAGAATTTGCTTTTACAATCTCATCTTCCCAAGTATCTGGTGATGATTGTTTATAGTATACTGCTATATTAAATAATGCATTGTTCCTGGAACCCTCACCAAAACCTATTGATGCCAACTTGTTTAAGCAAGGGGGTCCTCCAGTAAATGCTTCTTCTATTTTTTTCTCTTCGACTTTAATTTGTTCCACCTCTTCTTTTCGGCACGCCAGAACATCATAGAGCTTATAAAATTCCTCAAGTGTACAACCGGCGCCAGTATCGTTGATAGCATAACGTAGTCCTTTCATTTGATTGTGGTAGGGTAAGTTTAAGAAGTTACCAGTGTCACCACGTTCCACTAGTATTTCTGTTTGTTTAGGAAATATTTCTGAGCCTTCATAACCAAGTATGACAGACATTTGTTTTAATTTTGATTGCATCAAAGATGCAGGAATGTTTTCTTTTGTAAATAAAAATACGTGAGCTCCGCCTGATTTACTACGGCAGACTATGAGGGGTAGTTTATGAAGCCTAATAGTTTTAACGAGGCTAGCGTGATCAAAGTTATATTCGTCAATATCAATGCACCCCCACCTACAATCATTATTTTCTGTAATAGGGATAATCCCAAGGGCTGGTCCTTTTCCTTCAAGATGATTGGTCCAAAGTTCGTCGGTGACGTCTTTACGAACAATAAAGGCTTTACCTTGTTGCTTACCGTTCTCTCCTCTGTCACCGGGTTGGTATTGTCCATATGCTATTGTTAATCCGCTAAAAATTTGTTTGAATTTATTCATATATTACATTCTGATTTCTTTGTAAAGGGGATCTCGCGATCCCCTTCAACTAAATTTAGTACGGAGTACTATCTTTAGGTTTCTCTTCTACATCAGCTTTTGTTTGCACGTTTCCTTTAGAGGCAGTACCACTAAAATCTTTTGCCGTAAGGTATAAAGATTTGTCGTCCTGTCCCATAATTCTGTCTTGTGTAACAGACCAACCATACCACGAACCTTTGTCGTTCTTTTGTAGTACAGATGATAGGTTATACACAACCCCATGCATTGGAGGGATAGCCATTCCACCTTTACCATCAGGTATTTGTATGGTCTTCATCATAGAATTCCATTTTTTACTGACGTTAAGCTGTGTTGATTTCATAGTAATCAACGCTGGTGTCATCCCACCTGCTTTTGTTTCAACCAGTACATAATAAGAAGCTGTCTCTTCTAAATAGTTACCATTAGGTAATCTAATTTTAGAGCCATCTCTCTTACCTGTTTGGATTACTGGACTGTGTGGTAGATGAACACCCACTGGAGCGCTTGATCCATCACCTCTTTCAGACCATTCTGGATAATCCTTTTTGTAGTAACAAGGAATAACCTTGATACCTTTTTTACCATCGAAACATTCGCTGGTAACAGTATTGTAGATCATACCTGGTTTAGCACCTTCTACATACTTTGCATCACCTTCAGTTACCTGCGGTGATAGTTGTCCCAAGATTCTGACAAACGGTAACGCCATATCTTCTTGCGTCATGTTCTCAAAACCTTTTTGTAGATCGTTACCAAACAAGGCAACTGATCCTGTGTCTTTTTTCATTACTTCATTACTCATTACACATTCTCCATTAGTTATTTCCGGCTTATTTTAGTTTTATCTTTAATCCAAAGACTAAAGCTATCAGAAGGCATGTCCAGGCCGGCCTGTACACGCTCCTGATATAGAGCTGTCAACGTATTCCAAGCCACATCAGATTTCTGTTGTGGTTCAAAACCATGTTCAGCTGCAAGGTTAAGCAATTGCTCAGCCTTGTCATCTTCTCCTTTACCAAAAGATACCGTGACATTGTTTTTAATAATATCACCTAACCCCTGGTCACGAAGCCATTGTAGAGCTTGTTCTCTTCTCAATTCATCTTTAGGAATTGTAGCTCTGAATTCTTTCTTTACAGATACTTTAGATCCATCAGCTAATTTAATTTCTGATAAACCTTGTTCAGCTAATAGTTCTGGTATCACTCTAGAACCTATATCATCTGCTTCTTCTTTTTTCTTTTTAAGCTGATCTTCTAATGCTGCAATCTCATCTTCTTTTTGTTTAAGCTTAACACACTCTGCAGCAATTGTGTTAACTTCTACATTATCTAAAAGATCTTTAGAATCTTCTAGCATCATATTAGTTACTTCATTACTCATATTTCTACCTTCTAGTTATAAAAGTCTACTTCTAATGGAAAATATCTACTCTCTCTTTTTTCCCATTTAAGAACATTAAACTTTCCGTTTGTTACATCACTTATAACAATATTGCAAATCCCAATTATAATAGGATCCCCTATTGCTAATAAATAATCTTGTTGTCTAAATTCTTTTAAATTTTTTTTCATCTTTCTTACGAAAGGTTGTGTTGAATATATAGCTTGTGATTCTGGTCCTGTATTAGGTAAACAGAAAACTAAATAACCATAATCAGACGCACTTAATATATTAATGTGTCTTGGTGGTTCTTGTGCAACATAAACAAATTTCTCGTTAGGGTTGTTTTTATAAAATTCTAAAAACTCTGCTAAAGAGTTAGGTTTATATAATTCAAATATTTTATTTTTCATTCTAATTTCTCTTGACAAACTTTTACACTGGGATTATATAATTGTCAACTAGAAAGTAGAAATAAATTATGAATTATAAATTTAAGACCAAGCCTTACGCACATCAATTAACTGCGTTAGAAAAATCGTGGGATAAAACAGAGTATGGTTATTTTATGGAAATGGGTACAGGTAAATCAAAAGTATTAGTTGATAATATGGCTATGCTATATGATAAAGGTAAAATAAATGGGGCGGTTATTGTAGCACCAAAAGGTGTTTATAGAAACTGGTATTCTCAAGAAATTCCAAATCATTTACCTAGTCACATACAACCTAAGATGGTACTCTGGACTGCTTTAACATCAAAGAAAAAGGATAAAGAGTATCAAACATTATTCGAAACTGGACACGACCTTCACATCCTAATTATAAATGTTGAAGCGTTAAGTACTAAAAAAGGATTAGACTTTGCAGCTAAGTTTATGCGTTGTCATAAAACAATGCTTGCAATTGATGAGTCTACTACAATTAAAAATCCAAGTGCAAAAAGAACTAAGTCTATTTTAGCTTTAGGTAAAGAAGCTACATACAGAAGAATTCTTACAGGATCACCGGTAACTAAATCACCATTAGATTTATATACACAATGTGGTTTTTTAAATTCTTTTTTATTGGGTTATGATTCTTTTTATGCATTTAGAAATAGATATGCCAATATGGTAGACAGAAATTTTGGAGGTCGAAGAGTACAATTAATAGGTAGTTATAAAAGACTCGATGAATTAGCAGATAAACTAAAAGCTTTTTCTTATCGTGTGCTTAAGAATGATTGCCTTGATTTACCTGATAAAGTCTACATTAAAAGAGAAGTAGATCTTACAGATGAACAAAGCAAAGCTTATGCTACAATGAAATCCGCGGCCCTCGCATCTCTAAAAGGCAAAATGGCTACAGCTCCTCACGTATTAACGCAAATGATGCGACTACATCAGATCACGTGTGGTCATTTACGAAATGATGATGGCACTATTACAGAAATAAAAAACAATAGACTTAAAGAATTAATTAATTTACTTGACGAGGTAGAAGGTAAGGTAATTATCTGGGCTAACTATGTGTATGACATAGAAAATTTAGTTAAAGTTATTAGTGATGAATTTGGTGCAGACTCTATAGTACAATATTATGGCGCAATTCCGGCAGAACAACGTCAACAAAATATAGAAAAATTTCAAGATCCTAACTCTAAAGCTAGATTCTTTATAGGCAATCCACAGACAGGTGGTTATGGTATTACTTTAACTTGTGCAAATACAGTTGTTTATTACTCTAATGGATATGACTTAGAAAAAAGACTACAGTCAGAAGACAGAGCACACAGAATAGGTCAAACCAAGTCGGTAACATATGTAGACTTTATAGCACCAAAAACTGTAGATGAAAAGATAGTAAAAGCTTTGAGATCTAAGATGAATATAGCTAATACAATAATGGATGAGGATTGGAGAGAATGGATTTAATTATTTTAAATGATGGCTTGTATCAACTAATACCTGTAACTAAACAAATTATGGAAGGTATAGTTATAACTGCAGAAATGAATTGTTTTGATTTGTGTGATATACTTAGATTAAAATTAACAGGATATGCTGATACTTTAAACTTGCATATTATGAATGATGGTAGTGGTAGCTTTGTTGGTTGTATGTGTAGGTAGGATTTTCTAAGACAAAAGTATTTTTAGCGAAAATTACAAATCCACAAGCCCAGTTTCCCTGTTTAAAAATTTATATTCTATTTTTGTAGTGCCAAAATCATTTTTAATTTTGTTACAGATTTTTTCTACATCAAACTCACCACAACTATAAACATCAAACTGCATTAATGCAGGTGATGGTTCATCCCATATATGCATAGTGATGTGTGATGTTTCAATAATTGCAACAGCAGTGATACCTCTGTTACCTTCCATTCTACAATACTTAACGTAAGGACCCATAAATATTTTCATATCTATAGAGTCAACAAATTCTTTCATCCACTCTGTTAGCTGCTCTTCATCTACAGGTGGTCTAACTGCTTCAGCACGAATGATTAAATGCTGATGCACCAACAAACTATTTTTCATAAAATTAACCTACGACTTTGCCGTCTTTCCATTCCATTTCTGGAAGGCCTTCAGTATATTTTTTCCCGTCAAAGGTCAACACTTGTTTTCTGTTTGAATCTGATTCGTGGTAAGATATGTGAACCCAGCCCCCTGCGGGATCGTCCTTGTCGTAGTACTCCATGATCAATTGATCGAAGTCCACGTTATTTTGTAGCCAGTAAGCTGTCTTAATATTTGGCACGCCAAAAATTTCTAGGTCGACCGCCTGGCCCTTTGCGTGCTGCGATGTCTTTTTGCTGCCGATCGCTTCACACAACGCCTCGCTCCGGTAGCCGCTGGTAATCGTAACAGGTTTGTCTGCCCACGCACGTAAAGGTTCAAGAACCTCATAACATAAATCACCTAAAGCTTTAATCTCTCCTGCTCCTGGTGTGTTATCTATTCCTTTTCTTTGCGCGGTCATCGAATTAGTCATTTCTCTTAAAGTAAAGTGTTTACTAAGCTGCATAATTTTCTCCTATTTGTTGAATAATAAATCGAGCACGAAGAGTGTAGTTGTTCCCGCAACCACTAAAAGAACCCAATAGAACTTATCTATCTTACCGCCCAATTTCTCGACGTCTTCGTGAATATGTTTAAGATCTTGTTTGTTTTTAACAATCTCTTTTTTAATTCCAGTCATGTGTCCGTAAAGTGATATGATGTGTTCTCTTGTTGTTTTGGGTTCTATTGCCATAATGTTAAATTAAGCTATCGACCTTAGCTATTGTGTCTATTCGATTTGCGAGAGGTGCGTTCTCATTATAAACTAATCCTGTGTTATTTGGAATAGTAACATTACCTTGACCTAAAAAGCCAGTGTTAATATTTGGTAATGTTGCGCCAGCAACAATATCAGTTATACCTTCTACTAAGTTAGTATCTAAAGGATTTTCTATGTCAGGGAATAAATCTCCTCTTAAAGTAGCTATAGATAATTGATCTTTTATTCTGTTAACTACATCTCTTGCTGCTTCAAAAGGATCAGCCACACCCAGTTCAGCTGCTCTTGTTCTAAATATTTTTCTTAAATCATCAGAAATAGTTAAAGGTCTAAACTCTGCTTCATTTAAAGATCTAAAAGCATTTACTTCACCTCTTCTTTGCATATCTGATCTTATTTTATCACTACTCATTCCTAAAACTTTAGCAGCTTCTATGTCTTGATATAAAGATCTATTAACATTATATAAAGCTCTGTTAGCATTAATATATGCATCTACAATTTCTTTAGGACTAACAATACCACCTTTTAAAGTAGCTGCTGTAAATAAATTTCTAGAATCCCTTACACCAGTTTTATAATCTGTAATTTTATAATTAAAAGATTTATTAGGATCTACATCTACTCTTCTAAGACCTGCAATACCTAATGCTTCATTACCAAATTCATATTGATTACCTCTTTCATCAAAGCTACCTTTAGCATCTACGGGCATCATAGATATACCTAATCTTTGTAATTGTTTCCAATTAAGAGGAGCTTGTGCTTCAACTAAGTGAGCAACAGCTTTATATAATTTATCTCCAATACTATCTTGTGGATTCCAAATTCTTCTACCTTCTGAGTCTGTTCCATCTCTACCAAGAATAGGAGCTACATCTTGTAATGCTTCTGTCCAAATAGATTCACTAACAAAGGGTTCAAATAATTCTTTAGTTGATTCTATTAAACCTAATACAGCATCATCTATAATACCATCTTCATCAGCTCTACCTTCTTCTATTTTATTAAGTACAGTTTGAATAGGTCTTGTTAAAGTATCATATGCATTTAAATGTGAAAAATCTATGTACTGCATATTACCATCATCATCTTTAAATGGAATTAGTACAGAGTTTTTAGACCAGTCAGCAACATATCTTCTCATAGCATTTACTTCTTCATCTGATATGTCATAAAGAGTTTTTGTTGCTTCAATTGTACCTAATGGTATTGCAGCTGTAGTAATAGCCATACCCATTAATCTTTGTCTACCTCTAGCAGCTAAAGGTTTTACTCCATTAGGTAATGTATAGTTAATTTCTTTTATTGCAGTATCAATTATGTTCATTCCTGTTCTCATAATTTCTGCAGGGAAAGCTACAAAGTTTCCTAATGGAAACTTTCTTAAACCTTTTACAAAATCTGATACATATGAATAGTTAGGTACGTTGTTTCTAACAAGATTTGCTGATAATTCATTTAAAGTTCTGTCGTTAAATAATCTTTTAACACCATTTATATCAGTAAATTCTTGACCTAAACTTAAACCTGCGTTTCTGTAAGCGTTTTTAATTTTAGCTTTTTCTCCTAAGAACGTAAATATTTTCCAGAAATCATCCTCCGCTGTGTAGTAATCTTCTGCGCCTTTTTTAATTTTACTAAATCTTTTCATTAATTTATTTAACGCCCAGTCACTATTTTTATTATTTAAAATAGATCCAAAGTTTGCATCTTTTAAAAGATCTTGTACTTGTTTTAATCTAACGTTAGAGTTAACTACACCTAGTCTTAATAATTCTTGATAGAATTCATTAGATTGTTTCATCCCTGGTCCCGCTGCTTGAAGTGCTGTAAACGCTGCTTTAACATCTTTTATATTACCAAACGGAAGTATACCATTAGCGCCAGCAAAAGCTGTTGCACTGATAAAGTTTCTAACGTGAGTAAATGGTGCAAGAATTGTTTTAGCCATCTGTGATGTACCTTTAGGATATAAAACTAAGTTGTTATATATCTGTGCGCCTAGACCTTTCATACTTTCTTCAGTCTTTAAAAACGCTTCGGCTACATCATTTAGTGCAACTTTACCTGCTATTGGATTTATAATTTTTTGTACAGCTAATCCTTGAGACTCTGCTAATCTTTTAGCCTCATTTATTTTAGCTTGTTCTACATCATCTACACCTTTTAAAGATAGTTTAGTGTCTACAAATCTATCTATTTTTCTAGCAGCATCACCTTGTAGAGGCACAATAGTTGTGTAATCTGTTGCACCACCACCAGAATATTTTTGAGCTTCACCAAGATCGTCATATAAAAAAGGTAATTTAGGTTCTGGCAATCCTGATTTTGCACCACCTGCTGCTAACCATTTATCATATTCTCCTTTTAATAAATTACTTTTAATAACCATTTTATCAAAAGCTTCACTGTTTCTAACTTGTGCAGATAAATTACTAATACCATCTACTAAAGTGTCCATAGGGTTTTTAGTTTTACCTAGTAATCTTTCTATAATTTTTCTATCCATACCAGTAACTTCATCTAAATTAGTAGTTACTGTTTCAACAAAAGACTTATCAGCTGTCGCTAAATCATCTGCAACTGATGCTTTAAAAAATTTAGGTAAACTTTTAATTTTGACTGTACCTGGTCTAACAGCAGAAGATAAAATAAAACCTCTGTCTTGTGTAGAACTTTCCCATGTTTCTCTAACTAATCTTTCAAATACATCATCACCTATTTGTCCTGGTCCATTACCTACATTATAACCTTTTTGTCTTGCAACTTTTTTATAATAGTTCATTGTTTTTTTTAAAAGTTGTTTAGTCGGTGGGTAATTAACAGCTGTAGTAAATTGATTTTTATTATTTTTAAATACTTGATAACCTCTGTCGACAACGTTAGTTAAAGATTCTTCTACAGCTTCTCTAAATTTTACAAAAGAATCAGGATCTAATCTTCTACCTATTGCTGTAAGTTGTTCTGCAAACTTTTCTCTACCCGAAGTTAAAGTATTAAATAAGTTTCTAACCTGTGGTGCTGTTGCTTTGTATTCTTTAATAAATTTTTTACCTAATGCTTTTACTTTGTCAGGATTCATAGGTTCAATGCTTACTTTCATATTTGTTTTACCAGTAAAAACATCTTCCATTACTTCTTGACCTGTTTTGTTTACAGTTTTAACTTGTTTGGGAAGAGGTAATTGTGGAGAAACATCTTTTAATGCTCCTTGACCATTTTTAAATGCATATCCTGTAGTAATATCTTCTGCTACTTCTGCCACTTCATCAAACATAGGCATCATTCTACCACCCTTACCACTACCTGATGTTAGTAAATCATTTAATTCTAACATCATTTGATTTTGTACTTTAGGTTCAGCAATTTTATTACCAGCTACCTTGCCATATTTTCTAGCTACATTTTTAGTAACACTTTCTATAGTATCTTTCATAGTTACAGCTTCTAATAAATCTGCGTCTATCTCACCACGTCTTGCATTATTAATTAAAAATTGATCTACGTCTTGACCACTTCTAGATCTTATTCCTTTAGAAATAGTTTCTAAAAATTTATTCATTTTACCACTTATAGCTCTACCAGTGCCTGTTTGATTTCTTAACTGTGAAGCACCCATACCTATACCACCGATTAATCCTGCAAACCCTACACCTTCAGTACCAAATTTTATTCTATTTAATATTTCTGCATAAGGAGAATCACTTTCTCTATCTAATTGAGTTGGCCCACCCATAAAATCTCCAAATGTTCCAGCTCCTTCTACATTTCCTACAAAAAGTGCATCCGATACACCTGTTGCTAAAGAACCTTTACCAATTCTTTTAGCTTTTTCCATTGTACTTAAATATTTACCAGATTGTTTTGCTGCAGCTGTAGCTTTAGCTAAGCCAGATGCCATGTTAAACGCAGGCACACCTGGTACACCAAGATTAACAATTAGTTCTGTAATTTTACCAGCAGCTGTTGCGTTTGCTGCTTCATCAAAAGGATTTATTTTAGCAAAAAAATCTTCTACTGCTTCTGCTCTGTCTTGATCTACACCTAAATCTAATAGAGTTGCACCTAGTGTTGTTATACCTTCAGCAATTTTAAATAAACCAGAAGGGATTGCTGCCAACATAGATGTATACCAGGCAGAATCTTCACTACCAAAATTAAAATCTTCACCAGAGGATCTAGAAAAATTAGAAGAACCTGAAGATGTGTTTTGACTAGCAAGTAATTCGTCAAGAGTAGCCATTAATTAACCTCCTTAAATAGGATATTTACTAGTTATATTTTCGAAAGAATTTTCACCTGTTTTTTTTATGATTTGTTTAGATCCATTTTTAAGAGTAACAATAGTAATACCAATATCTAAATCTTCAAAAAAATCTTTACTTTTGAATTTTTTATCACTGATGCTATCTTCTCTAAATACTGTTAGACCTGGTTCAAAGAATTTAATTGTTTCACCAATAATACCTACATCACCTGACTTACCTTCTTTACCACCATATTTTAAAACAGTTTTATCTAAAGCTTCTCTCCAAGTATCTGTTTTAGGATCTACCATAAATTTATCTGTTGATAATCTAGATCTAAAAGATTCTACTTCTTTAAGTTTTTGAATTTGTTCATCTGATCTTTTACCTGCAACATAATCATTAATTGCTAGACCTGCTGCAGTTTGTTTAATTTTTTCACTTCTACTTGGACCAGCTGCTGATTCTGCTTTAACATAGTTTTGAAATTTTTCACCTAAAGTATTTCCACCTGAACCAGAAAATCTTAATAACATGTCACCAATGTCTTGACCTCTTGCTTTGTCTGCACCTAATAGTTCAGCAAATAGTTTTTGATTTGCTTCTATTGCATCTTTAGGATCTATCGATAATGATTCTTCAGTTTCTTTTATAGTTGGTTCACCATCTCCGGGCATTTTAACTTTTTTTGAATCAGGTAAATCTTCTCTTGGATCTCCTATCATTGCTTCATCACCTTCAAATACCCTACCTTCACCTTTTATTATTTCACCTGTAGTTGTAGATCTTATATTACCTTCTTGATCTTGATATGTACTTTCTTTACTTAAAAGGTCTATAAGTTTTTTATTTGGTTTAGGAGTATAAGTTTCTATTAATTTTTCTTCTTTAGTCATTGAATTATCTGGTAATTCAAAAGGATTTTGATTTCCATATTGATTGTTTTCCATCATTATTTCTTCGATAGATTTACTTCCTTCTTTGTCATCTTCAGTTGTAGTTACAGTTTTATCTTCTTGAACAACTCCTGGAATATTTTTAGATGTAAATGGAACTGCGCCTGTTTCTATAGCTTTATTTCTTTGTAACAACTGCATTCCTTTTGTAATACCACTATTAGGCATCATAAGATTAGGTATTATAGGTTCTCTAAATCCAAATCTACCATCGGCCATTGGCTTACCATAAACAATACCACCACCAATTTGTCCACCACCCATATAACCTGGTACTAATGGTGCAGTAATACCTGTACCATAACTATTGACGGCTCCGCCACCTCTAAACATTGGTCGTCTTAAAATTCTACTCATTATCCGAACAGTCCTAATTTGCCCATGATACCTGCGCCACCTGCTGCTCCTGTTAAGAAGTTAGTCATAGGACTAGCTGGTGCTGCTGGAGGTGCATAACCTACAGTTTGTGAAGCGAAGGCTCCTGGTTGTATTTGTGCTAGTTGTTGTCCAACTAAACCTAATCTTGTAAAGTCTTCAAACTCTGCTTCTCTATTTGCAATTTGTGTTGCATCTAATTTAGCTTGTTCGAAACCTTGTTGTGCTTGACCCAATTGTTGTTGGTAAGTGCCTAAACCTTGTTGTGCTGCAAGGTCTGCTCCTCTTGCTTGTCTTGCATCCATAAATCCTTGATTTAATAAACCTGCTTGTAACTGTGCTCTGTTCATTTGATTGTTTCTCATAGCCTCAGCTTGCATAACACCTTCTCTACCACCACCGTAAGCACCTCTAGATATAGCGGCATCTCTTAAACCTTGTTGTTGAATTGCAGCATTTCTATCAAATTCTGCTAATGATGCGTCTATCACTTGTTGTTGATAAGGTGACATGTAAGAAGCAATAGAACCAGCTTGATCAGCGGCCCCCGCGCCTGTACCAGTTAATGCACCTAAACCAGCCGCGGCTGTTTCTGCACCTGTCTGTAAAGTATTTCTTGCTGCTACTTGTGGAGCATAGGATGCTGTGTTAATTGCTTGTCCACCAAGTGGATCTAATTTTTTAAGGAACGCTGTAAGCGATCCTTCTAGTGTAGGGTTTACGAGTTGCCTTGTTTCTGTTACTGCCATTATGCTCTAGCCTCTAGGTTGTTCATTAATTCATACATACGTTTTGCTCCTTTATTAACACTTCCTCCACCTGCTGCACGTACTGCATCGGCAGTCATAACAAATTCATTTTTACTTACTCTTGCTGGGACATCGTCTGCTCGTTCTTTAGATCCCATAGGAATAAATCCACCACCTCTATAATCCATTTCTATACCATCTGGTAGTACACTTCCACCCATATTATATTCCATAATACCACCATCTGCTGCTTTTTGTACACGTTGAGGTTTGACTATCATAGCAATTAATTCATCAATTGTCTCGGTTCCTTTTAATTTTTTACCAATAAATATTTCTGCTGCTTCATAATCAATCCCACCACCTGGTTTTCTAATTCTACTAATAAGTTCTGCTGCTTGTAAACCTGCTGGCATTTCAGCTAAATTATTATACATACCATAACCACCAGGTCCCATTGTATCTCTAGTTCTAATAGCTGGATCTATAATACTTTTATCTACAGTTTGTAAAAAATCTGCTGTAATAGGACCATCTCTAAATACTTCTTTTTGTTTACTAAGATCTACAACTTCATCACTCATACCTATTAAAGATTTTATACCTCTTCCAATTGGTCCACCAGATATATAACCTTGTCTACCCATTATACCACCATTAGCTGCAAACTCTTCTGTCATTTCTTCTGTCATAGAAGATATTTGACTTCCTGTACCATATTTTTGTCTGTAGTAATCTAGTAGTTCATCATAGTCATTTGGTTTTCTACCTTTAAGTTCTATAAATTCTTGTACTAAATCTTCTATAGGCATTTCCATACCTTGTGCTGTTTCTAAATTTGATGTTAATTGTTTATCCTTAACATTTTGTACAGCTGCTGGTATACCACCAAATTCTAAACCTACTCTACCACCATTTCTTAAACCTAATTCTGCTAATGTACTTTCAATTAATTCTTCTGGATGATTATAAGCTCTCATCGCTGCAAGGATAGCTTCTCTTCTACCTGCATCAGTTCCTAATGCACCTTGTTGTTCATTGTATTCTGCTAATGCTCTTTCATATTCTTTCATTGCTAAATTTGATTCAGCAGCCATTGCATCTCCTGTTGCAAGAGAAAAAGGTATTGTTGCAGCTTTTAAACCTTCCATACTAAATGGATCTGCTGCACCTGCTTTTAATATACCAGATCCTTTTTCTAAAGTATCTAATCCTACATTTTTAACTTTATCTAAAATAGAAACTTTCGGTTTTATTACTGCATCTGCTGCACTTTTATAATTTGCTGTAGGAGTTTTCATATCTGTAAACATACCTGTTGGTGCTTGAGATAAACCTCCACTTAATGCTCCTAATCCTGTAGATAATAAATTAAGATCTCCTTCATTACCTTCTTGTGCAAGTTGTGCTAAAGAACTTAATCCACCACCAAGCAAAGCTCCACCACCAAATTTTCCTAATTTAAATAAACTACCTAATCCACTTGATGCACCTGCAAACATACTAGGTGCTAACATAGGTGCAAATGCTGCTGCGTAAGGTAGTAAAGGTTTTATCTCATTAGGTACAATTTTATCTAATACCTTTGAGACAGGTTTAGTTACTTTTCTAATTATCTTTTTAAAAAATCCCATATTTATCTATATTGTATTGTTGAAAAGCAAGTTCGCAAGACTTGTATATAGGCGATTGTACCACAATTTACTAGAGTTTTCACGTCTAGTCAACCAACTTACATTTCACTAGATCCACCAAGAGGAGGCATTTCTGCTATCTTTACTTCAACGTCTCTCTTAATATCATCTTTAGTAGTGCTTGTATGTGGGCTATTAATATCATCTTCTACTTCTTTTTCTGAAAGATACTCTCTTCCAGTTTCTTTATGTGTAATAGTTAGTATTACTTCAGGAGTAATTACTGGTATCGTTTTACCATCTATTTGTTTTTCATATATTTTTTCTGATTTTTGTTTGACAAATGGCATTATAAATCCTCTCTGTTTATTTCTAATACTGATACAACAATATCAGCTGCACCACTAGTTACGTTTATTTTTAATATTTCACTTTCTTCCATAATTAAAGGTTCACTAAAAACTTGTTCTTTTTGATTAGCAGCTAAGTCTACATCATTATCTATTACAAATGCTGTGCCACTAGAATCAGTTAAAGTTACTTTAGCAACAGCTGCACCACCTGCATCTTCAGATACTAAAAGAGATTTAACAATAGCTCTTGAGTTTGCTGGCACTGTATAAAGAGTGTTAACTCCAGAAGAAGTTAAACTTAATTTAGAATTTTTATATATATTTGCCATTTAATTTACAAACCAAGTAAATCTTTCTTGATCTTCTTTTAATTGTGTCAGGTATGTAGCATTTAATTGTTCTACAATCAAACTGATAGACCTGTTAATTTGTCTTTGATTATCCTCACTATATTCTTTTCTAGGTTCTGGTAATCTTACTACGATTTTTGTCATTATCCTCTCCTTCCATCAGGTTGTACGTCTACTTGAAATGTACCAAATCTCCAAGATTCGCCCGCTGCTGTATTAGCTAGTTTTAAATTTGCATATCTTCCTCTTGCTCTAGTATCTACTTTAGTAGTTGTTGAACTTATAGTAAAAGGACTTAATGCAGTTGCAACATCATCATCAGCAGGAAAATCTTTAACTGAAATAGTTACTTGATTATTACCTGTTAATACTTTGAAGTTAGGTAAAAATCTACGCATAGCTAAAAAGACTTCACTCTGTTGTGGTTGTAATGAAAAACTAAATGATTGAATAAAAGATGCTAAAGCAGTTGTACTTCCGTCTGGATTAACTTGATCTGTACCTGTTTCTTGTGCAAAATAAGTTGTACTACCTAAACCTGATTGACCTACAACTGTAGGAAAAGTTCCTGTTCCTGTACTATTATAAGCAGTAGCATAAGGTTGAGGATAAATAAGAGTATCCATCCAAGTTGTTCTATTAAAATTAACATTTGTATTTGTAACCCATGTTCCTAATGGTGGTTGTTTTGCTTCACCATAATTATAAGATACAGATCTATTATTAAATTCAGATCCAGCAGATGGATACCACCAAATAACTTCTGTAAATAAATTATTTAATCCTGCGCAAACTTGTTGACCTTTAGTAGTATCAACATCATCAAATACATAATCTTCTACACTACAAGGTAGTGAGTTTACTGTACCATCAAATGCAAAGAAACCATTGTTAGACATCCAATAAGCAACACCATCTATTTCAACAGCTGCATTTTTACCAATCAATCCACAGTTAGTACCTACTTGTTCAAAACCAAATGTAAAAGGTGCACCTACAAATTTCATTGTATATAATGCATTGTTAGTCCATATTAAAATATTTTCTTTAGCGATCAACGATCCTACAATTTTAGTTCCGTCTTGTAATCTTTGTGTACCTGCAGAGTTAGTAGCAAGTGGAGTAAATTGATTTAATTGTTCACCTGTTGAGAATCTAATAAACATATCATCTTGTGTTGTAGTATCTCCAATAGTTGTTTCTGTTCCCATGTGAATTAAGTGTCTAGTTGTAGGTGATACTAATGTTAATCTTGATGCAGTAGGATTACCTACGGCTTCATTAGGTTGTCCACCTAAAGTATTTGATGATGTTAATGTACCTAATGCAGTCCAATATTCTGAATTTTCTACTGAGCTTGATCCTGGAGATAAAGTAGTTCTAGATGCTCTTACACTTAATCTAGAAGATGCAGATGCATCCCAAGCATAAGTTTTACCGTTAGCAATAGTTGCAATTAATACATCACCCCAGTTTGTTAAAGACCAAAGACCTGGCTCTAGTTGTACTGTAGAAGCATTTACTGCTGAACCCCAACCATTAAAGTTAGTAGCATTAGTAACTGTTTCACCATCGCTATGTGCTTGACCATTAGAAGTTCCAGTTGTTGCTGTTCCTAATGCACCTCTAGTAATACCAGTTAATTCATTACCAGCTACACCTGTATAAGTTATTAATTCATTTTCTATAGCGATTGTACCAGCTGTTGGAAAACCTGTTGCACTTGTTAATCTAATTTGTGTAGCAGAACCATTGTTACCTGCTGTATCTGGAGATAGTGCTCCATCTAAATCGTTTGTTAAAACTCCAGTAACTGTTCCACCATATAATCCAGCTCCATATCCATAACCATAGGATTGTGCACTTGGACCAATACTTGCAAAAGGTTTAACTGTACAAGAACTTCCAGAAGTTAAATCTGAACCACCACCATTAGCTTCTGCTGATGGGGATGTAATAGTAAATGTAGTCGATGAAGGTACTGTTATAACTTGACAAATTTTATCTTCAAAGTTTGAAGCAGCAATACTAGAACCTGTTGGCATAGTTACTGCATCTAATTCAACCATGTCACCAGCAATTAATCCATGTGCAGTGCTTGTGGTAATTGTAATTGCTGTTCCTCTAGTGGTGCTTGTAGTAAGTGTAGAACTAGTAAACGTAGTTAATACTCCTGCATTGTTATCTACAAAAGGAGTAATATCAAAAAGTTGTCCTTCAAAATATATAAGTAAAAATTTATCTGTACCAATAGCCACATATCTATTTCCCTCTTTGTCTACAAAAGAGTGTTGTGCTCTTGCTACACCTTGCATTGTATCTGTAAGTAAAGAAGACCAACCACCTATTTTTTCTGGTAGTCCATATCTAAATCTAGCGAGATCTGAATCGACCCAACGGCCTGCAGCTCCAACGCTAGTGTCTTGTTTGTCTATTCCGGGAGCAAACTTTATTTCAGTGAGCATCTACTTGCTCCTATGAATTCGTTGATTGTTTTTGCCAGCCTTTAGTTGCATTAGTATATACTAAAGTTACTGCTTGGTTATTAGTAGATAATGTAAGATCAGAAGCTGCACCTTGAATAGGAGAAGAATTTCTACCTACAGTACAATTGTTAGAAGCAAAACCTCCACTTAAAGATGCATCCATAATAGTTACTGTATCGCCTGCGCTTGGCGAAGCTGGTAAATTTACAGTAATTGCACCTCCACCACCATTAGATGTTTCACCAAATACTACATCACCATGAACTGCAGTGTAAGGAGTATTAGTTCCTGTTTGAACTTGTACATTTCCTTGATTTAAAATTCCTGCAAGTTTCATAGAATTTGCAGTTGTTCCATCTGTGTAAAATACACAAGTAGATCCTACAGGAACAGGAACAATTCCTGTTCCCGATCCGCCTACATTTTGTACACCAATAGTATAATTACTATTAGATCTTGTTGTACTATCTTTAACTATAAAAACTCTTTCAGCTCCTGTTGGCATAGTAATAACTCTACTAGCTGCTAAAGTACCAGTAACTTCTATCATTAAGTTTTTACCAGTTGCAGTACTTGTACCTAATGCTGAACCATTGTCTAAGTTTAATGTTAAATCTCCAGAAGCAATACTTACTGTATAGTAACCACTAGCTGATAATTCTAAAATTTGTAAATTGTTATTTGTGATTGTTCCCCATAGACCAGCTTTTTCACCGGTTGCTATAAGCTCTAATTGTAAATCTGATGAGTATGTTGATGCCATAATTTAATAAGGTTCTATTTCTGTCCAAACGTTATTTGCACCTGGAATAATTGGGTTCCAAGTAATTACCCCTGATTCATTAGATGAGATAGTTAATTGATTATCTGTCACATCTATATTTGCACTACCTGTTATTGTAACACTGCTGGCTTTTAAAGTCAAAGGCATTCCAGTGATATTAATATCTACAGAAGAAGAGGCTGTAACTAAAGCAGAATTTAAAGTTAAAGGAGAAGCACTAATATTTACATTAGCATCAGCTGTAACTGTAACTAAACCACTAGCTAAAGTTAATGGGTCAGAACCTATAATTACATTAGCCGCTTGACCTGTTGCTGTAGATGCACCTACAGATAAAGTTAATGCATTTCCAGTAACATTAATTGTAACATTGCCTTCATTACCTGAAGCGGCAAATGGTAATGCTGCGATTGCGTCAAATCCTAAACTCATAAATAATCCTTAAAAGGAGACAGGGGGTATGTGGTGGTGCCCTGCCTCCATCTAAAGATTATATCATCGTTTAAACCAAGAAGGAAGACCTAAATGTGGACGCTTGTCAAACATATTATCTTTCGCTCCCGGTGTTTTACGGTTGTTATAATGAAGAAATACTTGAACGCATTCCTTACCTCTAAATTTATTACGCCAATGTTCTAACTCACAGCCAGAATAGACTAGCATATCTCCTGGTTTCAAATTTACTTTAATACCTTTTGCTTGACTAATAGTAGTTATTTTTTTACCATCAGGTATACCTACATTTTCATTTGGGCTTAAATAAATAGGCCAATCATCACCAGCGAGATTCATAGTCGTAGATATCTCACAACTAAATCTATCTTTGTGTCTTTTAAGTTCATCACCTTTTTTATAAATTCTTGCATAAGTGTAAGCTGGATATAATTTAAGTCCTGTTACTTTTTCCATTTCTGGTTGGCATTTTAACATTAAAGTTTCCATAGCTATATTAGAATACTGACTATAAGTATGTGGAATTTGTTCATCTTGTCCTTCGTAGTGACCTATAATGTTTTCAAAAGGAGATATATATCTTGTAGCTTTACAAGTATCATAAACTTGTTTTTGCATTAAAAAATAATTTGCAACAAAAGCTGCTAGGTCTTTTGATATAGCTTGTTTAATAACTGTGTATTTATTTTTTTTAAAACTCATATTAAAAATAATTAAAATTAATTACCATTCTATTATTACAGTTAGTTGAATTAGTTCCAAGATGTTTTACATCTGAATTAAATAAAACTATTCTATTTTTTTTACTTAAAATTTTTTCTTTACCTATTATAGTATAGCCATCATTATCATTAAGATAATAAATAGCTGCTTTACATTTAAAATTTTGATCTTTGTGATAAGCAGATTCTACAATATTTTCTGAAGGAGGATTTAAATTAGCTTTAATTCTTACAATAGACAATGGTTTTAATTTATCTAATATAGGTTTTAGATGATTAAAATATTCAGAGTTAATTTTATTATGATCATAAAAATGATGAGAAAATTGAGATTTAAATAAACCTTCTTCTGTAGATACTTTTTTATTAATATAAAACCAAGGAAACTCGTTTGATTCCATTATAGTTTTTAAAATAAGATGTTGGTCTACATCTAAATAATTATCAATTATTTTAAACATCTTTAGCCATTTCTTTTGGCACCGCTTGTATATTCCAATGTATAAATCTAAATGGTTCAATACCAAAATCCACCGCATATTCGTGTTCTAGATAGCCTGGAAATATAATTAATGTACCTGGTTTAGGTCTTAAGTGAAATTGTTCGTGACCAGGCCATATGCCTTTTAATTCTGGTTTCATTTTTAATTTTGTACATCTTGCACCAGTCTTTGGTTCGTGAAATATAGGATAAGAAGTTTTATCACTGCACTTTAAAAAATAAAAACCTGATACGTGTTGATTCCAATGTATGTGTGCTGAATGATGACCACCACCTTTTTTAGCAAACTCTTGTACCCACATCTCGCTAAACATAGTTGTGTATTGAGACATATCATAACCTTGGTGATCTAAATACTCCCACGACTTTTGACCAATGTAATTTCTAAAATCTAAAAAATCATTGTCAGCTGTAAGTGGTGTTGAGTGATATGATCTTCCAAAGTCACCAAACTTTTTTATATGTGTTTTAGCTTCTGGAAAATTTCTAGCAGCTTTAATATATTTGTTAGATGCTTTTGTTAAAGATTTTACAAACTCTGGTTTTTCCTCACTCCATATTACAGTTGGAAAATAACTATTTATAAACATTATTTAAAAGGCCTCCCTAAATGCCATACTACAAGACTATATCTTGTGCCTGATGTTACTGGTTTAACTCTATGCCACACAAAACTAGGAAATACAATAATAGATCCTTTTGGTAATATCTCTTTACATTGTACTCTGTGTTTTGATTCGTCTCTCATATGTGGATCATAATTTCTAAAATCAAATTCTAATTCACCACCTTTATATTCTGATCCATCTGTTAACTGACAAGTCATAGATAGTTTTCTAATCTTACCGTTGTCGGGTCCTTCTTTTTGATAAGGTTTATCCCAACTATCACAATGCCAATCGTAGTATTGGTTTAGTTTATATTTTGTAAACTGACAAGATTCCGATCTGTCCCAGTCAAAATTCCAACCTGCCATTTGATTTGCTCTATGCACATATGGATGTAATTCTTTATATATCCAAGTATCATTTAACCAAACTAAATCAGATTTTCTTTTTCTTTGTAAATTTTTAACTTCTTCTTTATTTAATTCTTTATCACCATAGCCACCTGTCCTAGCCATAACTTCTTTTTGTTGATTAGCATAAGCTATAACATCATCACAAAATTTAGGTGTCAATACACCACTAAAATACCAATAGTAATTAGATATATTCATAAGTTATTGTTTGCACAAAATTTAAACTATCCTTTTGATTATTAGTTAAGTAATACATATTCGTTGATGGAAACATAATAAACATATTGTCTTTAAGTGGTATATCCCAAGATCTACCTTTACGTCTGTTATCTTCATAGTGTATTCGAACATTACAATCTTTGACTTTTACTCCATAAAGGAATGTAAAGTCTGGTGAGTTTCGTAAATCTACAGGATCTATGTTTAATAAAGGAATTGAAGTCTCTTGAGGTTTATAAATATTTCCCCACGTTTCTTTGTTGATTAAACTAAAACCATAGTCTAAATTTATATGATCTCTCATATAAGTATTTAACATATCGAATGTTCGTGAAAATGGAAAATCTTTGTTTTGAATTACTGATTGTAAGATGTCGCCTGATAGTTTATCTCGGTCAATGTCCCAATCTTTAGGCATTGCCACATCACCATAATATAGAGCTTGCTCTGTTAATACTTTCTTTTGCATACCACCACCATTTTTAATTTATGCGTTGTTGTCTGTCAAGTCCCAAGTCTGTCCAGCTTCATTCCAAGAATATCCCCATTGATGAGTGCCAGCTTCATTTTGTGAAGTTTGTTCTGCAGTTAATACAGGAGCATCACCGATTGGTGATTTCCATTGTGCAGTTGTAGTATCTTTTACCCAAGATGCGTAAGGTTTTTTAGGCCAGAAGATATTATTATCTTCGTCCCACTCATAACCTATACCTGCGTAATTTCCTCTAAATGCTTTTGAATCGTCACCTGATGAGTGTTTGTTACTAGATGTATTGTAAGATGTTTGAATCCACATTTGTGCAGGCCAATTATTATGTGTTTCTAAATATTGTTGACCTACTGATTCATCTTCAACACCATCAGCGTTAAGCATATCAGAATTATTCAAAGTTAATACTTGAATAACTTTTCCGTTTGATCCTAGTTTTGCAAAATGTGCCATAATGTTTCTCCTTATATATTAATTTTAAATGTTAGTAAATACATATTAATTTTGAAATTTGTATCTAATAATAACAATTCCACTACCACCATTACCCCCTGTTGTATTACACGATGGATATCCTGGTCCTCCAGTGGCTCCTGAACCTCCACCACCAGTATTTGTAGTTCCAGCTATTCCATTAGCATAAGGATTTCCGTTTTGACCTTGAGCTCCACCACCATAACCCCCTCCAGCAGCTCCACCAGATGGTCCCCAAACACTTCCACCTCCACCACCAGCATAGTATCTTAAAGAACCACTTGGGCCTGGTGTTCCATAACAACTCGATGTTGTAATTGCTGTTCCAGCTCCAAAACCTCCTGCTCCTGCAGCACAAGGACTTGGTGAATTACCGCCAGCAGCTGTAGCTCCACCACCACCACCTGTAGAAAAGTTTGGAGCACAAGGTCCTCCATTACCACCTGCATTACCTTGAGGTGGACTAACTGGAGGTGTGTTTCCAGCTTTACCTGCTGGTCCTCCTGCTCTTGCTGCTCCTCCTGATCCGCCTGTAGCGTGTTCATCGGCACCAGGTGATGCTCCTGCTCCGCCTCCGGCTGACGTAATACTTGAAAAAATAGAATTAGCTCCGCTTGAAGATGGTCCATTAACTCCTGCCCCACCTGTTCCACCAGCACCTACTGTTATTGGATAAGCTGTTGCTGGCACTGTTAAACCATCTGAATCTACTAATGGAGATGCTGTGTAACTTTCAAAAGCAGGTGCTTTACCTTCTCTAAAACCCCCTGCTCCTGCTGCACTACCAGGTCTAGATTGTCTATTAGTTCCACCGCCCGCACCACCACCTGCTACTACCATATATGAAACTTTGTTAGATCCTGAAGCATTTCCTGCAGAAGACACACAAAAAGTTCCTGGTCCTGTAAAAACGTGAATTTTGTAATCACTACAAGTAATAATAGTTCCTCCAGTTGCAGCAATATATTGTGCTGTTGGTGCTTCGTCTTGTAAACCTGAATCGGTTACTAACCAACCTTGTGTTGAATCTATAAATACTAATGTTACTGCAATACCCTCTGTTGATAATTGAGCATTAACAGTTGAACCACCAATTTTATCTGAACCATTTTGAACTAATGTAACTGCGTTTGTATCCCAAGTTCCTGCATAATCTTTAAATGCAACCACTGCTCCAGGTGTTCCTGCTGGAAGATTAACTGATATTGTACCACTAGTTGTATTTAAAAAATATCCTTCACCAGCTACTGCTGTAAAACCTGAATCTGAATTTGTTTTAACTGTTGTTGTCCAAGACGCTGAACCTGTTGCACCAAAGTTTGTTGCCGTACCTTGGTTATTAATTGTTGCACCACTAGGAATTGTGAACGTATCGCCACTATCACCTAGCGTTACTTCTGTTCCGGATCGTGGGCTAATTTTATTTACTTTTATTTCACTCATAATTTTTACCTAAGCTTGAAACCTATATCTTATTATTACAATTCCGCTACCGCCAGCTGAACCTGTGCTTGGAGGGTTACCACTGTGACTAGAACCACCGCCACCGCCACCAGTGTTTGTTGTTCCAGCCGCAGAACTTGGTGCACCTTGTCCACCACCACCATCTCCACCTGCTCCTCTACTTGTGCCTGAACTATCTGTTCCTCCACCTCCACCACCACTAAAATATCTAGTTGATGAAACTGGTCCTGATGTTCCATAACTTGGAGCTGTAGGGCCAAAAACTGTATCGGCAACAAAAGATCCTGATCCTCCTGCACCAGCTTGACTAGGTCCAGGTGCGTCTTGACCTACTGCGCCTGCTCCTCCGCCGCCACCACCTTCTCCACCTTGTGGTGCTTGTGGTCCTGGATTTCCTTGTCCACCATTATTTCCTTGAGGGGGACTTACAGGAGGTGTATTTCCTGCTCCACCTTGTTTTGAGTCTGGTGACGGAGTTGGATTTCCTCCAGATCCACCACCTCCAGATCCACCATCTGCGCCAGCGTAACCATCATTTGATCCTCCGCCACCACCAGCAGAAGTTATTGATGAAAAAGTTGAAACACTTCCATTAGGTGCTGCGCCTACTCCACTACCTGCTGAACCTGCTGCACCGACTACTATTGGATAAGCTCCTGCAGTTATTGATAATGCTGCGGGTGCAATTAATGGAGACATTGTTGGTGCTGGAACACATCCAGTTGAATTTGATATTCTGAAACCACCGCCACCGCCGCCACCACCATAAGATGTTGGGTTAGCTCCTCCACCGCCTCCTGCTATAACAGTATAATCTGCTATTCCTAGTGGGCCTGATCCTGCTGAAACACAAAAAGTTCCTGGGCCTGTAAAGATGTGTGTTTTAAAATTACCATTAGTTAATACTGTTCCACCTGTTGCAGCTATATAAGCTGCAGTTACTCCTTTTTTTATAAAATCGTTATCTTGAACTGATCTCCAACCAACTGTTGAATCTATATAAACAAAAGTTACACCTCTTCCTTCAGTGTCTAATTCAACTGATTCTCCACCATCACCACCATTAATTTTTTCTGAACCATTTGGATCAACTGTTAAAGCGTGTGTATCAAATGTATTATTATAATCTTGTACTGAAACTATTGCACCGGCTGAACCTGCTGGTAAATCCATTTCAAAAGCACCACCTGCAGTGTTACAGAAATAACCTTCGCCACTGGCTGCTGTGAATGTAGCTGTTTTAATTGATCCTGTTTGCCAATCTACAGTTCCTGTTCTTCCAAAACCTGTCTGCGATGCGCCTGATGCTAAAGTGATAGTATCACCACTTGCACCTAAAGTTATTGTTGTGCCAGATTGACTAATTAAATTTCCACCGTCTGCTGCTTGTAAATTATCTGCACCTGTTCTAACTCCATCAGAAGCAGCTCCAACAGTTACTGTCGTACCACACTTATTGATGATGTTTGAATCATCTGAAACTTTATTTATATTATCTACTTTAATTTTACTTGTCATAATTATTGAAATTTATACCTTATTATTACTATACCAGAACCACCATTTCCACCATTTACACTTGCTCCACCACCATTACTTCCACCGCCACCACCACCGGTATTACACGTTCCGTTTTCCGCTGCAACCGAGCTTCCAGGATAAGGACCTGATGCACCATTACCACCACCTCCAGCACCTCCTGCCCCTTTACAAGGAGAGTCAGCTCCACCACCACCACCTCCAGCAAAAGCTGTTGCTGAACCATTAATACTTGTTGTTGCTCCTGCACCACCGACACCACCGATTCCTTCCACTGCATTTCCTCCGACTGCAGTAGCACCGCCACCACCTCCTTGTGCATAAGCTGGGTTATCACGAGTTGTTCCTGCATTATTACCTTGTGGTGGAGTTGTTGGTGGAGTATTACCTGATCCACCTGGTACTGAATTAGTACCTGTTCCAGTAGAACCAGATGCTCCTCCAGAGCCACCATTGGCTCCAGTACAACTTCTACCTCCACCCCCACCACCTGCTGAACTAATTGTGCTAAAAGTTGAAACACTCCCGCTTGTACCAATAGTAAATGGAGGTGTGTTTTTTGCAGCACCACCTCCTCCAACTTGAATTGGAAAACCTGTTGCTGTTACTGTTATTCTATTACCTGGCGTTCCGTGTCCACATAAAGGACTTGCAGTATAAGGTGTAGCTGGAGATTTTGTTTCTCTAAAACCACCTGCTCCTCCTCCGCCGCCTCTATCACCAGCTGATCCACCACCTCCAGCGACCACCATATATGAAACTAAATTATTAGCAGCGCAACTTGATACAGAGCAAACTGTAAAAGTACCCGGTCCTGTAAATGTATGAATTTTGTCATTACCACAAGGTGAAGTTGTTATAGTTCCACCTGTAGCTACCATAAAAGATTCACCCGCAAAAATTGATGAATCATCTTGTGTTGCTACCCATCCTTGAGATGCGTCTACATAAACTAAAAATATTGAAGCACCAGCGGTTTGTATAGTAACATCAGCAGCATTGGCACCATTGATTGGAGATCCATTTCTACCAATTGTTAAATTAGCTGTTGCAAAATTTCCATTATAATCTTTTAAACCTACAATAGCTCCCGCACTTGGAGAACTAGGAAGTGTTAAAGTAAAAGCTCCACTTGCTGCTGTATCACAAAAATATCCTTCTCCTGATACTGCAGTAAAACCTGTTGTTTTTTTTGTTGTAACCCAGTTTACTGTTCCTGTTCTACCAAAACCTGATTGAGTAGCGCCGCACGCTAAAGTTACAGCTGTGCCTGATCCACCTAAAGTTAAGGTTGAACCACTTTGTTTATCTATTGCATCTACTTCTATTTTTGACATTATACTATTACTAAAGTCCCTGTTACTGTTATAGTTGCAGGAATAGTGATAGGTCCAGCTAAAACTGCACTTTCAATTGTTTGCGTACCGTCGATCGTGGCCGCTTGATTATTTATAAATTCATTGGGAGAGGTTTGCCCTCCGATATATTGAATACCGTTTACTACTGCTGTCATAATTCCTCCTACGAACTAATTGTGTCAATATAAGAAGTAACAATATCTACAGACGAAGCTGTATTTGATACTGCACTTAATGTATCGCCATTTTTTAAAACAATTTTTGCACCACCTTGAATTAATTCGATTGCAGAGTTTGGTGGAATTACAACACCTTTGGCGATGTATTTGTTTCCACTATTAGTTATGTAAACATCAACTTCAACTGTAGAAGTTAAAATATTACAAACTCTAATTCCAATTACTGCATCGTAATCTCCTGCAACAATTAAGTTTACAGGTGATGTTCCAACCGCGGATTGTAAATCATTTCTAAAATCTTGTGCCATATTTTTTTCCTATTTATAACGCCACGGCCATTGCTAATGCAAAGCCAGCTGACGCTGCTCCTACTGGTGTTCCTGTCGAGTCTAAGTAGACAGACTTACTTGCAGGCATTGTACAAAATACATCGAGAGTGCCTGAAAAATTAATTTTTGAAGTATTGCCTAAAGAGTTACTTAAAACTGTATCTCTTGCAAGAGTATCAGGTGTTGCATCAGTTACTGTACCAATACCAACTTCCCAATTACTTGTACCTTGAGCGTTAATAGCATAGTAAGTTGTATTACTATTACCAATTCCTGCAACAAAAGTTACAAAACCAACTGAAGCACCAGCAAGATTTAACGTGCCTGTGCCTGTTGTTGTACTAGTTTCTTTTACTCTGTCATTTAATACTAAAGCCATTAAATATTCCTATGGGTTTCCAGTTATACTTAATAAAGCGCCAGATCCTGAAGGACTTCCTGCAGTTGCACTTGGGAAAGTAACTTTAAAATCACCAGACGTAGAAGTAATATCTCCACCAAAATCTAAAATTGCTACTAGATATTGATTAGCTGTTGTTCCACCAGGTGCTACATATTTATATAACACTCCTGTTCTTGCTGTGATTGTAGAACTTGTCCAAGTAGGATCAGTTGTAAAATCTACTGTTGTATAATCTCCAGTTTGTGCCACTACTCCTTGACCAGTAGTTTTTCCATCTGTTGTATAAGCCGTTCCACTTGTACCAACTTGATTGGCTACAGCAGAAGAATAAACAGAATCAGATACTGCGTAAGGTGTTGCAGTGGTATACAAAGCGAGATAATACGCGTCGTTAGCAGATAGATCATGCTGTCCTTTTAGGATCCCTTGTTTAAAAGCATAAGGTACTACATTTGCCATATTTTTTTCTCCTTAATTAATTTGTTCCGTAACTAGATGGCGGTTTTGATTTTAATTGTTGACGAACCATGCCATCTTCATATTCGTCTCTGCGTCTGTAACCAATTTGTTCGGTTGCGTACGTGGTAAGAGCGTTTTCGTATTGCCCTTGGTAGTATTGTATCATATCTTGTGGACCTTTCAAGTATCCAAATGTATTTATCAAACACCCATATAAAAGCAAGTCTTGATATTTATTAGATAGATAAGTTCCTAAAGTAGAATAATTTATTGGAGTTGTCTCTGTAATGCTTGGTGCTTCTTTATTATAAGCTAATGTTATAGCGTATGTTTGATTAGGAGTAGGTGCTACCACCCAAAATTCTTCATCCCAATTGCCATAATATTTTGGAATATCTACAGCTGAAGTGTCAGGTGTAGAATAATATTCTGCCATAAAACTAGGATCTCTTTGTTCTAGAAAAAATTGATTACCTGCAGTATCTTTAAGTTGAACATAATTAATAGATCTTAAATCTTGTGGAATAGTTACATATCTGTTTCCAACAATTAAAGTAGATGTTGCATAGTGAGCATTTTGATCTGTAGGTACTGCTCTTAAAATTGCATTTTCAGCATTTTTAATTTGAGTTGCTAAAACTGCATCTGTTAAAACTGTATCAGATACTTCTGTGTATCCTCTAATATCTGATTGTAAATTTGCTAAAGTGTATGCCATATTATATTCCTTCCAATGTTACAGGCCCTGCTGAACAATTTTGTCCTCCACCTTTTACACCACTTGTAGTAGCTGTGTCTGCACTAGCAAAATAAAAATAACTAATTGGATTAGTTAAAGAATCTGATGTTGTAGCTCCAGTAACATTTCCTGATGAATCTATTTTACCTAGTAAAATTGTAAAACCAGTTGCAGAATCTATATCTGTAACTCCTACTATATCATTAATAGGCGCAAATGATTGCAAATTTAATGTGTCTGCACCGCCTGATCCAACACTTGTTACTTGTGCGGGTCCTCTTAATCTAACTTTACTTCCTGCTGCTCTTTGATGATCTACTGAATAAACATTTACATAAGTTGTGCCACTATAATTTACAACTTCAAAAGGATTATTATTTAATAAAATTAATTGTGATGTAGCTTCTTCTTCTACTCTTGGATTTTGTAAAGCTTGTGGATCGTTACCAACTGGTTTAGGTTCAAGTTGTGGTTGTTTTGGTTCATACTCTGAGTAATGAACTAAAGATCCATTCCACTCTCTAACCATTTCTGTGTATGGAAATCTTAATCCTGATCTATCAGAAATTGCTAATGCTTGTTTACCTCTTGCAAAAACTCCCATTATGACATTACTCCATCTCCATAAAATGTTTGTGGAGAAATAAATGTAGATGTACCTTGGTTGTCTGCATCTAAAGCTCTTAACATTTCACTTTCATAAATTCTCTCAAGATCTAAAGTTCTTTCTGGAGAAAATTTCATACTTAAATAATATGCAAGACCTGACATCATGCATGGATAAAATCTGTTTACTACATCAGAAACATTTGTATATGCTCCTGGATTTTCTATTTTAGATAAATAATAAAAACAAAATTGAAAACTACTTGGTGTAGTTGTGCTTGATACACTAGAATTTGGTGTGGCATATAAAAATATGCTAGGATTAATTTTTCTTTCTACATAATATTGTGAAGGAGTTCCTTGAGTTAATTTATTTGGTGTTGCATTATATTGTGATCTACTTATTTGTGTTAATGCAATATCTTGTGGTGCAGTTGTAGTAGAATTATTTCTGTAAAAAGCTTCTAAAGTATCACTAATATCACTTGGAAAATTTATAGAATCTGTTGCAAAACTATATTCTGCTTGACCTAAAATTAAAGGTACTTTAGCTAATTTTACTTTCCATAAATGAACTCCTCTGTTTTCCCATTCTTGAAACATTATATTTAATGATCTTCTTGCAGATCTTAATTGATATCCAGTTCTTGTACCTCTTATATTAGTTCTTTCAAAAGCTTCTTCTATGATATCATCTATAGCTGGATTAAATCTATTTGTTATTCCAGAAGATTGAGTAATGGTAGGTGCAGAACCACCCATACCAGCATGAGCTGTGCAATAATAAAATAAAGGGGGTACTGTTTGATCTGCAGTTGTAGTTGTGTTTCCTACTATGATAGTAGTGTTTGATCCTGCATTTCCAGATACTCCTGTAGTAGTTACACCAGTTGTGTAAGCTGCCGCTGGTGAGTTATTTGGATTTGTAGAAAATGCAAAACCGTGAGTAAGATTTGTACTATCAGAAGTGTCAAAGATATAAGTGTTACCTTCTTGTAACTGAATAGTTGGGCTAACCGTACCATTAATATAATACTTGTTTTGATTTGCACTATATTGGTTAGTACCAGTTGCAACCGTAACTGTATAAGTAATAGTCGCCATGTAAATTTCTATGCACCCGTAATCGTTATAGTAACGCTTCCGCCTGCTCCTGCTAAGTTATAAACAAGTCCATTTTTAAATAAAATACCAGAACCTGGAACATAAACTTCTAGTCCCTCTGTATTATAATTATAAGTAGCTTTTGCTGCTCCTGGTGCTGCTGCATCTGCAGAATCATAAAAAATTATTGTTGATCCAGCAATACCTTCACCTTGAATAGAAGTAATTCTTATTCTTCCTGTATGAGCAAGAGTATCAGCTCCAACTGTAGCCATGTTTATGGTTGTTTGATCGCTTGAAAAAGATCCGCCGCCTGACATATATATTCTCCTTTTAAATTATGTGGTCCCGTAGGACCACATAAAAATTATATTAAGTTAATTGTGGATAAGTTTCCTTACCGTCATCAACACAGTAGTATGTTAAAACACCAGTGTAAGTTCCACCAGTTGCAGCTGAAGCACCTACATTACCTGTAACAGTCGCATTGGCTGTTAATCCAGCAGTAGTTACTAAAGCGCCTGCAGCAATAGTTTGTGTGTTATTTGCATCAGCATCTAACTCATTAAACAATCCATCTGGATCTGCAGCTGTAGTTCCACCAGCACCATCTGAGTGTGCTAAACAACCAATATCAACAGTTGGGTTTGTTCCACCTGTTGCAACAGCTCTTGTAGTTATAGAAATTGGAATTGCACCTTTAGGTAAAATAAAATCTTCACCTGTAGTTGCAGAAGTTCCTATTTTTACGTTAGTTGTTCCATCTGTATTTGCAGCGGTAACTGGGTTAAAAGAAAACATTACTGAAAGTACTGCTACTCCCGGTGATGCGTCGCCTTTATTAGTTCCACCATAACTTCTTATCTTTCCTTGGAAAGATGTTTTTGTTTGTGCCATGATATATTCCTCCTAGTATAAAAGAATACCGTCTCTAGGCTTGTCGACTATACGCGTCGATATTCTTTGTTAAGTATAGTGTGATAAATATACAATAGTTTTTAGTAGAGTGCAAGAGAGCTTGTAGTGCGGAATGACTTTTCCAACGATGTAGCTTTTTTATTAAGTAGCTACAGAAACTTGCGGAGCGGCATCTTCAATAGTGTTATGCCTGTGAGCAATAGCTGCTTCTTCCAGCTTAATGTCAGTAATGACTTTTTTAACTTTGTCATCAATTCTGACCATTTCAAGAGTATACTTACCATTAGTAAGATGCTCCTGTTCCCACTTCAACTCCAAGGACCTTTTTTGTTTGTATAGGTCTTGTATCATCAATAACCTCCTCATAAGTTATTCGATTTATCTCGTCTGAGTAATTATTTCCGAGATACTCCCATTTTATACTATTCTCTCCCAGTTTGTCAAGTATAGCATTTTCAACACTTATAGCTGTATCTTCTTCATGCTCTATTTGAAATTTTGCATGATGACTGTAAGCCCAGATATTGATGAGAGTTTTTTTCATTTACACACCTTTATATGTAAAAAAGGGGCCGTTTTAAGGCGGCCCCTAATTAATTAATTATTATGCAGTCCCTGGTGAACCAAAGATACCTCTAGGGTCAGAGAAACCAAATACGTATCTCTCTCTAGCTTTGTATCTAACGTTGCCAGTATCAAAGTCACCTTCCATAGTAGTTTTGATAGGTGATCTGTTGAAATGTTTTAGACCATTAGGCACATCTGTTTTGATAAAGAATGCATCAGGATCAGTTAAGTAATGGTTTACAGTATAACCTTCTGGAACCATTCCCATGTTCTTGATAGCATTGATATCATTATCAGCTGTTCCTACTCTACCTTCAGACTTCATAAGTCTGTCAGCAGTGAATTGCAGTTGTGGTGGAATAATCATTTTCATTCCTCTAGCCGCAATTTTTAGGCCTCTTTCATCAGTGAAAGCAGAAATGTCAATTAAAGACTGCTCTAATGAAGTTTCGTTTAAGTCAGCTGCTGTAGCTAGCTCATTTCTGAAAGTTCCAGAAAGAGTAGGGTGAGCATCACTTAATAAAGCAACTCCATCGCCGCCTGCGTATGTATTGTCAAATCCATTGTTCAATACTGCAGCGCCTTTAATTTGCTTAGTGCTTGCCATTGATCTTGCTAAAGCTTTTGTATATCTAGACGCAAGTCTGTCATACAAGTTATCTTCGATCGCTTCTTCAGTGATCGCAAATGCTAAAGCAATTGTTTCGTTTGTGTAACGAGCTGTGAAAGTTTCTTGTGCATCATCGTATGATACGCCTTGACCTTCAGGTTTAACAGAAGCATTTCCGAATCCAGATAACATTACTTCCTCTTCGAAAGCTCTGTCTGAAGTTTCTGTATCGAAAATTTCTGCAGCTTCGTCCGCATATTGTCTGTACTCTAGTCCGAATAAAGCATTCAAACCAGGTTCTAACTCTTTTACGAGTTGTGCTCTTGATATAGCCATAGTTTATTTTCTCCTTATTCGCTATTAGTTGTACAAGTGCGAGCCTTTAGCGATTACAACAACAACATCACTGCCGTCGCTTGCATAATCGTTTTGACCCGGGATATTAGCACCTCTTACAAGAGTAAACATAGAAGTAGAAGCAACTGATGAGATTCTTAATCTTTCATCAGACATACCGCTAATTCCTGTCGCGCCATTATCACCTGTGTTATAGTTTAACCCAACATCATTTTGTTGCCAAGCTGATCCACCAACTCTTATATTGAATTCCTGATTAGGATTGTCCAATACAAAAGCAGTTCCATCACTTGAACCTGTGTTGTAGTCCACCGCAAAGTCTGTTCCACTCGTTACTGAGTTTGCAAACGTCGGTTTTGATGTTCCTGCATCTATGTAGAAAGCGCCATTAAAGACACCTACTAATAGTTGAGAAGAAGCTGTTGTCCAGCCAATTCCACCAGGATTATCGTCATCTGTTGAATCGTAAGTAGCATCTTGAATATAACCTTTTTCAGCTGCCTGAGTCCCTGCATTTAGAGAAACTGGGTCACCTTTAAAGATTGTATTAAAAGCTGCACCTCCGAAATCATATAGCTTGTATTCAGATTGACCAGAAGTTGCAGGTGTTGAACCCACAGTCATTACTGCTCTACATCCGTATCCAGCTGTACTATCGTTAGCCATAGTTTATTTCCTTTTCTTAAGTGTACCTGCCCGTGAGGGCCTCCAGTACGGTTAACATTTATTTTGTTGGTAAGAAATTACTAAAAGATTATTTCTTTGAACCACCAAAAGTTACACGAGTCTGCCTTTCATTATTGATTGGCATACTTGGGTGCTGTTCCTTAAGAACATCGTTATTCACTGCTTCATCACGTTGCTTAGTTTGATCTTGATAATAAGCTTCACGTTGTTGCGCGATTTCTTCGGGTATCCTTGCCAGCACAAGGCCTCCTACTCCGATAACACCAGAATATTTTCCTGTTGTTAAAGATGGAAAGTCTTGTTCAGGATATTCGTCAGCTCTCACTAACTCCCATCCTTCTCTAAGTTTTCCTGATACATTTTTTGTATCGTCAAAACCTAGGACTTCAACTCTAATCCATCTGTGTCTGTACCCTTGGGGTGCAGGTGGTGCATCGAGTGATGAGGGTGGAGTCCAAGTTGTAGGTTTTTTAACCTTGTCTCTTGTTTGACTCGCACGAGAAGTTTTAATTGTTTCATTTTCCATATGCTTATGCTCCTTCCGTGATATTTAATTGTTTCGCATATTCTTCGAGTGGCACGCCTATTCTTTTAGCAATTGCTACCTGTGATGGCGAGAGTTTCACAGTTTTTTTGCGTCCAGTTGAGCTCGAACGTCTAGCTGAAGCTACATTTTGAGCAGGTCTTGCTCTTTTTGTAGTAGTGTCCTCTACCTTATCAAATTTGTGCGGAAATTCAACCCTTATTCTTGAGTCAACTTCTTCATAATATTCGTCAGATTTAGGATCATACCCTTCTTTTTCTACAAGCGTTTTATGTATATCAAACGCTGTATAAGTCATAGCAGTATCATTACCAAACCATGAGTTTTTCGCAGCCCATTCTTCAGCTTTAGGATCACTTTGTTGTGATGGTTGTTGTTGCTGTGGAGTAACATTAACTTCTTTTTCTTTAGGTTGTGCTACTTCTCTAGCTTTTAAAGCATTAACTCTAGCAGACTCTACAGTTAAATTTGCTAACTGTTCTTGTGCTGCTATTTGAGCTTCAACATCTTGTGATTCAATTGCATTTTTAAGAGCTAGTTTGGCTGCTGCCATACTAGTCGTAACTCTGTTTTCAAATTCACTAACATAGTTTTTATCTAATTTAGATAATCTTTGTTCTGCTTGATTTTTTTGTTGAGTAATTGATTGAGCATATTGAACAGCTTCTTCTCTCTGTCTTTCTGCTTCTCTCATTTTACGAGTTAATTTAGCAATACGTTTTTGAACGCCTTCGCTATATTCTTTTAACTCATCTTTTTCTTCTGGTTTTTTTTCGTCTAACTTTACCTGTTTCTCATTTTCATAAGTTTTATCTTCAGGTACTTGTTCAACTTCGATCTCTTCTTTTACTTCCTCTTGTTTGACCGCTTCTCCTTTTTCATCTAAATTAATTTCAGCTCCTTCAGTTTCGCCTACATCAATTAGATCTTCATTTTTTTTATCTTCTGGCATAGTTCCTTCCTATGTTAAATTAAATGAAGAAGTGATTCAGGATTTTTTACTGTTCCTAAAACTTCATCATCGTTAAGTATTCTCACCTCACCACCTTCTATTGGTAGTCTTGATCCTGCGTATCTTGCAAAGATCACCCAATCTCCTTTTTTGCACCAAGGTTGACCAAATTTATCTTTGTCCTTGTATGCTAAATCTCCCATCTTTAAAACATAACCACATGTTGTAGCTATTCTTGCCTTGTCTAAAGTTTCTTGGGAAAATAATATTCCACCTTTTGTTTTATTTTTTGGTGTAAAAGGTAAAACTAAAATTCTATAACCAGAAGGTTCTGGTAATTCATCAACAGTATCTTGTCCTATATTATCAGGATTTAAAGGTTCTGGTTCAGGGGGTAAATCTTTTTTTTCTTCTTCGTATTTTTCTTGAAGTCCAAGTTTAATTTTTGGTACTTCCTTTTCCGTTTCCGATGTCGACAACGTTTCCTTGCTCATCTTTTTGCTCCTTCGGTTTTAGCAGGTTAGAGATATCCTGTAATGTTAATTGTATGGCATGTGCCTGTCCTACTAGATACTTATATTTCTCCATATTGTCAACCCCTCCAGCTAGGATTGCGTCTCCGATTTGTTGTAGTCTGTCTTGTAAAGATCTTTGTATCTTTATTATTAATTGCATGTCGTCCATTACTCTTCTCCTTTTTGTTGTTCTCTAAAATCTTCAAGCACTTCTAATCGTTCTTGTGCTGTAGCAATTTTATCAAATAGTTTATCTATTTCTTCTAAGTGTTGTGGATGTTCACCAATACCAACACTATTTTCTAAATAAATTTTAATAATAGCATCTGCTTCTGTTATTTGTGATTCATATCTCGCTTCTAAAGCGTCTAATAAAACTGATTTAATTAACATTTCCATCTTCTACGTGCCTGTCGAAGTCTCGAATTTGGATTGGCCGCAGCTTTAGGAAATTGTTTCATTTGACCTGCACTTCTTGCGCAGTACGATTTTCTTCTCTTCGCTGCAGCAGAACCTTTTTTAACTTTGCCAGTCACTGCTGTTTTTAGTTTGCTTCCAGGATTTGCTCGTCTATATGCTGCAACTCCTGCTCTTGTCATACCTGCTCCAGATTTTGTAGATCTAAAGTTTTTCTTGTTTCTTTTTGGCATGACATCGCCACCTCTAGCAAAACCAGGGGCATCAATCATCTTACCATAATATTTTTTAGAACTAGGATTACTGACATTAACATTGCCAGAAGATCCTTGAAAAGTACCTTTTAAATAACTTCCAGTATATGGAACATTAGGCATTCTCATAGATTATTTTTTCTTTGCTGTCTTAGCTGCTCTTTTAAAGTTTGCTGCTGTAGGAGCACCTTTAGCACCAGGCTTTCTCATTTTTTCTTTTGAGCCCGCCTTGATTCGCTTACGTTTAGCGTGAATGTTTGCGTATAAACCACGTTTAGCCATTACTTAACACCTTTCCACATGTAACACATGTTATAATTGTTGCCATTTCTCTTTTTTTTATTAAACACTCACATCTTTTACCAAAGATTTTATCAACTAGTTTACGATATAAGTCTTTTAATTTTTTCATTATTTTTTTCTTAATTTTCCTAAAGTTATAGCAAGTCGAGCACGTTGGCCCATCTTGCCTTTTTTCTTTGCAGCAGATTTTAATTTAGAAGCTGGAATCTTTTCGCCTTTCTTTATTCCTAAAGATTTACGTAAAGCTCCTGGTTTCTTAATTGCTTTCTGTATAAACTTTTTATCTGACACGTCCACCACCTCTTAACGCAACACCCATGCCAACTCTTCCTCCAGATTTATGAAATCCCATTTTGTTTCTAACTTGTTTAGGAAGTTTTTTAAGACCTTTAGCTTTAGCAGGTACTTTTTTTAAAACTTTACCGCCGTTTTTTAATTCACTAACGATTCTAGCTTTTTCATCCTTAAGATTTCTTTTACCTTTTTTAGTAAAAGCTTTTTCAGCATCTACTCTACCAAGTTCTTCTAGTCTGTTCATTCTTCTTGAGTTCATAAACTACCTATTGATCTTTCCAGATTTTTTAGCTGCAGAACCAAATCTTCCATAAGACTCATCTCTTGAATCTTTAAGTTGTTTTTTAGTTCTTTTTTTTCTTATTCTCATAGCGATAGATTCATCTTTTCTATCTTTGTATCCCTGTTTTTTCTTTTTAACAGATCCACCTTTTTTCATACCAGAACTTCCATATGGAAATCTTACTCCTGATCTTTGTCCGTTTTGCCTCATTTTTTTCCTCCGTTTTTAAAAATTTGAGTTCCCTTTATACCAAAAATACTTCCGACGACAAGGATCCAAAGGGTACTGAACCATGTCGGCAGTGCCGCGAAATGCTCAAAGAAAATTTTTACTTTCTCCATAGCAACTGGATTGTCACTGAAGACTCCCCATGCAAGGACAATTATTGGGGCCGACAAAATCACCAAAACGAATTCGTCCTTGTAATCGTTTTGACGAGCTTCTAGAAGTTTACCTTGGTAAGCTTCCTCACCTCGAGCTTGTCGTTCCGCATGCAATAGCTGTGCGTCTGACATAGCGACTTTTGCCCTCTGCTTGTTAGCGTAAATTTTACTTCCAGCAGAAACGGCTAATTTAATTGCCGATAACCACATGGATTAGTACCACTTAGCCTTAACAGGTTTTTTATCAGCTCTCATAGCCTTAGTTCCTCTAACAGTTACTGTTTGAGTTTCAAAAGGGTTTGTAGCTTCGATCTTTACACCACCTTGTGAGTAACCATCTTTACCAACGCCGAGTTCTTTTACGATTTTAACATCGTCGTTCATAAATTTTGATCCTCTTTTCCAATCTTTGTCCATAGTTTTCTCCTTAATGATATTATAGTTAATTTTTCTTAAAATTTCTACCGAAATCGTGTCTTTTACTTTGATCAGCCATTTGTTGTTTAGCAATTGACACTCCTGCACGTAATCCAGCTAATTCTTCGTTCTGTTCTAGCTTTTCATCGTGTTGTTGGTCGTTCATCATAGCTCTCATAGTATCTAAATCAAGTCTTGCTTCATTATTTGCATTTTTGTCTTGATCAGCTCTAGCTTTAAGGTCTAATTCTCTAGATTTTAGTTTAAGTAATGGATCACCACCTACTTCACTGCTAATTTTATCTTCTTCTTTAGCATAATCTTTAGTCATTTCTGCAATTAACACTGCTTTTCTAGCTTCCATCATAGATGTTAGCTGTTGAACACGTTGTTGCATCTGCATTGCTTGTGGATTTTGTTGCATCATCATAGGATTTTGCATCATTGGTGCCATTTGTTGTTGAATCATTTGTAATTCTTTTAATTCTTCAACATATTCTAATTGAATTTGTTCTTGTGCCATTAAACTTATGTGTTCTAGTATATTTTTTTGTAATGACATCATTGCCATTGGATTATTTTGTACCATAGAGATTGACATGAAACTTAAATGAGCATCAATGTGTGCTTTATGGTCTTGGCCTGGGTATGCTTGAAAAGGTTTACCGCTAATAGCCAAAATATGTTCTAGACTCGGGTCCATTGGTTGTGGTGGTTGAGGCGGAGGTAGTAATGCATTAATATTTTTTACTCCAACTGCTTCATACATAGATCTATAAGCTTGATATAAATTATGCATTTTAGGATTTGACTGCGCTAATTGTAATTGCATTTGCGCCATAGAAATTCTTTGTGTTTGAGAATAAATATTTGGATCTGCAACAGGTAAAATATCTATTCTATCATCAAAATCTTGTACTTTAATTTCACGTCTTGCACCTGGTACATCATAAGGATAAACCGGTGGTAAGTAAGTTTTAAATACTGAAGCTAATAATTTAAATTCTGTTTTAAGACCAACGTATAGTCTTTTGTGAATTGCAGACATAACTCTAGAGCCACGTTCTAATAATGCAACTGTAGTTCCAACTGCAGCTTGTTGATTCATATCGCCAACTTGTGCATCAGCAATACTTGCAAATCTTTGTGCACCCGATACTACTACGCCCATTAATTGTAATAAAGTTTGATCAGGACCTTTAAATGGTAATTGCATAAACTGATCTTTAATATTTCCACCAGGAACATCTACATCTCTAAATTCTCCAGGTTGTAATGGCTGTGCATCGTCTCGCATTCTTACACCTCTAGTTTTAAAACCAGCTGGTAAGTTTGCTAAAGTTCCTGCATCTAACAATTGTCTTAATGCAACTGTTGCAGTTCTACTTAGGCCACCAATCATATGAATTAAACCTAAACCATAAAAACCTAAACCTGGTAAAAATTTAAAATGTACAAAATAATCTTTTTTAGTTTTTAATACATCACCTGCTTCGTAATTTCTTCTAATAGATAAAACTTTTGCATTCGCTTCATCTAAAGTTACGATGTAAGGTAATTTAATTCCAGTAGGTTCATCATCTTCTGGGTTAACATCTTCATAGCCATCTAAATCTAAATTAACGTGCATTTCTAAAACTGTGTACATATCTTCTGTACCGTTTTGTTGAATACCTTCTAACTCTAATTCTTTTTGTTTAAGTTGATCTTGTTGTAAAGGCGGTTCACCCAAATCAATGTCTCTATAGAAGCCATTGATTTGTTGTTTACGTAAATCATTTTGTGAAATACGTAGAACATGGATGACAGCTTCCGCATCTTCTAATGAGGTAGCAGAGTACGGAACGACCAGATCTTCGGCTGGTACGAATTTTGAAACGGCTCTACCTAATAGATCATCATAATAGACTTTCTTAAAAGTAGAACCGCTGAGGGGTAGATAGAAAAGCATTTGATCAAACTCTGGTTCATATTCTTTCATCTGATCCATAATTTGATAGTTCATAAAATCTTTAACACGTTTAGATTGTTCTTCTTTAGGAACATCTACATTTCCTAATATCTGAGTTCTAACCGGACCTTCTGCAGGTAATAATTCTTTGTAAGCTTGTGCTTGAAACTGTGTAACAGCTTCTGCCAATACTGGGTGAGTAACTGAGGATGCACCTCTAAATGGTTCTGTTCTAGTTATATATTTAAATCCTAAAAGATTTAATCCTTCTCTATAACTTTCTACCCATTCTTGTCTTGATTGTTTGTAATCTTTGTATTTGTCCATTAACTCTGACGCTAATGGATCTAAAACATTGTCGTCTAAAAATTCTGCTAAGTTTTCAAAGTGATCTTCGCCACCTTCTGGAGTTGCAGCTTTTGGATCAAAGTTGACGGTAGCACTACCATCTTCTTCCATGGTAATATCTGTTTCTTTACCTTTTTCATTTTCAATAGTTTCTTCCTGTGCTCCAATAAGAACTTCTTCTCCTGGAATTTCTATTTCTGTTTTTGTATTTGGTAAACTTTTATCTATTGTAGCCATAAGCTATTCTATCCCCTATTTTCTATTGATTCAACACCTTATCGGGTTGTATCAGTTGTTTTAAACTCTGTCAATTAAACAGCCTTCGCCTTATCATTGAACAAATTGTATATTAGTCCTTCTTCGTTTTTGTATTTGTTGTATTGGTCATACGCAGTCAACGCTGTACTAATCGCGAGCCCTGGTATACCTGCAAATCTACTGACACCTCTAATTAATCCTGGACTCATTCCTAATCTTAATGCTGCATTTACTTTACCTGGTTTTGTAACTCCTGAAATATTCGATAGTGTTGACATTGTAGCTAGTCCTAACCAGTTCAACGGATCTTTAGCAATTTCTGCTGCAGATCTATCTTCTGATATTTGTTTGCCTACAAAGTAACTATCTATAAGAGCAGTTGGCAGTGGAGCGCCGACATAGGCTAAAGATTTACCAACAGTTTTTAATAAATTACCTTTGATAGGTTTTAATGCATCTTCTGTTCCAGCTTTTACTTCTACTGGATTTTTTTCTGCAAAATCTTTAGCATTAAAGTTATTATCTATTGTATTAGTTTTTGTATTAACAAATGTACCAGCGTCTGTATTATATTTTATATCTGCTCTTGGATTTCTTTGCATAAATTCATTAACAACTCTAA
>JACLAC010013912.1_pt1 | contig 49232 bp, 20 predicted proteins | sample 8027881 | NCBI WGS metagenome assembly JACLAC01 (sample SAMN15725517, study PRJNA655200) | protist metagenome | isolation source: fluorescence activated cell sorting (FACS) single amplified genomes of... | place: Spain: Blaines Bay Microbial Observatory, Mediterranean Sea | collected 2016-01-19 | reverse complement strand
CATCTTCGTATTGCTTGAATACTCTCGTTTTCAATGTTTTAAGAGAATTTTTATACGTGGGAATAATTACTTGTGATGTTACTGTTGTTTTCTGTACTATTTGCCTGTAAATAATGCTTGATTTTGACATGGAAAAAATGTTTTGAAAAAATATTGAAATTTGATAATATCCTTCAACTAATGATCAAACATGTTTAAAATGGATATAAAGAAGTCATGTATTGTGCCCTATGGATTTAAATTTGATTATTAAAGCACACACACACATATGTATAGGGAGTATGATAAATACCTGTTTTGCCTATCAAAAGTGTAGAGTATATGATTTGAGTTGTACTTAACATAATTAGTCTTTTTGAATATTTCTCCTATATCTATATACTTGTTAGATTACTTCTAATGGTATTCACCTGGCTCCGTGAGGGTGTGCCCGACTCCTCGTAGTAATGTTATTCCATGCTAAGTTCAAAATTGGCCGGAGCAGGCACACAGCATCGGCTAAAAAACATCAATAAATTATATCGATACACTATTAGAAAAAATGGGGTCTCACTCTTTCCATGATGGGCACATTGTGACAAACATGGGACTTTCTTCTTCTTCTTTTTTTTTAATTTATTATTTATTTAATAAAAATAAAAAAAGAAAACAAAACAACAAAATATACAAACACGTTTGTTTTGTACGATTATATATATATATATATACATATATATATTGTTACTTTGACGCATCAGTTTGTATTATTGTAAAGAATTGCCCATACCACATAAATGTATTAAAATTTGACACAAAAAAATGTATAACGATAAATATGATGAGTCGAAACAATTTTTAACAACTAAGGAAGACATAGAGTTAATTGAAATCAATAAAAACAACAATAATACTAATAATACCCATTCTAATAATCATGCTGAAGTTACACCAGTTAGAAACACAGACGATGAAGGTATATTGGGTCCAGATGGCAAGCCCAAAAATGATGATTGTTGTGGTAGATGTCACGTTGTATGTATTGCTGTATTTTTTACTCTTCTTATTGGTTTAACAATAGTCTTTGCTTCTGCTGCTGGTCCGCCGAAATTACATTTTTCAAATGCACTCGGTAGCAGTATGGTCTTATCAAGGAATGGATCTGTTATTTGGGGATACAGTCCTAATAAACAGGACAAAATAGATATTTATCTCAGCGATAAGCTGATTGGTACAGTAATTGCTGATTACGCAGTCCCATATTCCTGGAAAGATGATGTGTATGAATGGCAATTTGCTATACCTGCCTTGAAACCGGATGAAAGTGTTTTTGGCCCACATACAATAATTGTGGAAGGTCGAGGTAATGAAGATGAAGGAAAAGTTAAAGCAAAACTGGAAGATATTTATTTTGGTGAAACATTTTTATGTAGTGGTCAGTCTAATATGGAATTTACAGTTGGTAGTCAACTCAATGCAACCGAGGAATTGAAAAAAGTTCAATCTGGTCAATATGATCTTGTAAGATTCATGGTAGCCGGTGCATTAAATACAGGTTCTTTCATGGATCATCCAACTCCAGAATTTGCTAGTGTTGTTATTAGTTGGACAAAACCATTGGAAAAATATTTCATAACAAAAGATTGTAAAGTAAATGATGCAACAAAATGGAATAATGGAATAAGTGCAGTGTGTTGGGATTTTGGACGTCGTTTGTATGAGGAAAATGGTAAAAAATTACCTATCGGCTTAGTTGATAGTTCTTACGGTGGTACGTCTATGTCATATTGGAGTACGCCGGAAAGTATCCAAACTTGTAGTGATTTCACAGGTTATTATACCTGTACATCACCATCTTCACCTAAGGAAAAATCAGATGACAATAATAATGGTAACAACGATGAACAGGAAAAACGAATGAATATGCCACCGGCTAGTCCAGCACCATTTGGCACATGTTCGGGTTTATACAATGGTATGATATTCCCTTTGCGTCATATGATCTTTTCTGGTATTGCATGGTATCAAGGTGAAAATGATGTTCCTCAAGATGGTAATACCAATTATTTTAAATGTGCTTTTAAAGAAATAATAAAAACAACTTTTAGAAATACTTTTGGTACAAATATGCCATTTGTTGCTGTTCAATTAGCCCCTTATAATAATGATGAGCACGTACCAGATGCATTGCCAAATACGAGAGCTGTTCAACAAGATGTTGTTGATGAAGAGACTGTATCTACAGCTCTTGTTACTACAATTGATTTAGGTGATTCCAATTCAGATTGTGCTAGTGGTGATATACATCCACGACATAAAGAAGAAGTAGGCGAACGTTTATCACGCTTTTTCATGTATTATACTTTTAAAGCTTCAGCAACAGTATTGCCACTTGCCCCTTTAGCATCTAATTGCGTGTTAACTGAAGACGACATTACCATTGTGTTTAATATGGATTTATCATCCGATTCCCCAACAGTACCTACAGCTTGCCATGATGCAACTACGAAACCGGAAAGAGCTGGTGGTAGATGTGTGCCAAGTGGTTATGAAGTGTTTTATAATAATAAATGGGAAATGATTTCCAAAGATGATTCCACTGTAACAAAAATAAGTGATCAAACTATTAGATTGTCAGTGCCAAATTCGAAAGTATGGCCATCTGGTACATCTATCCGATATGCATGGAGTGATTTTCCAGCAATTTCATTATATTCCAAACATTTAAAAACACCATTATCGCAATTTGTTGTCGTTTGTAAACGGTGAGATATGTGTATAATAATTATCATTACTATGCATATAATATATGCATATCAGCTTTTCGTGTACCCCGTCTCTATATTATTGATTACGTCGTACGAGTACGAATTTCATACGCGCGTATATTATACGTCGTAAAAAAAAATGTACGGAAGCGTAAAAATTATAAAATAAATTAATATATATATATATATATATAAAATTGTAAAATATGTACGAGTATATAACACGAAAATTTTTACGACACGCCGAAAGGCTCCCCTACTAATAATTTCAATAAAATTTTACAATTCCAATTTATGTATTTCATCGTCTCTCATCTCTGTAATGTTGTCTAAATTATTCCACCATTTTGGTATTAAAAATGTTGTTGAGATTAATTCAAACCATGGTGCAATTTTTATTGCTGAAACGTTGTCTCCCTCGTCTGTTTCATTCTTCTTTTTCTTTTCATTATTATTTATATTCACACTATTATTCTTATTTTTATTATTAAACATTGTTTGCAATTCATCTGCAGATACCCATTTAATTGCTTGCACTTCATTAGGATTTGGCTTTACAATTACATCATTTTTTGGTCTTAAAATCAAAACATGGTCAATCTCATGCTCGCCCCATTTCCCATCGTCACACGGAGCGCTATAATGTATACGGGTAACAAATTCAAAATCATCAATAGGCAGTTGATCACTTGTTATCCCTAGCTCTTGTTTCAATTTTCGTATAGCTGCTCTTTTGACACCTAAATCATTTGTACGCTCCATTTCATCCTCCGTATGCCATGGGTGGCTACAACAAGTATTTGCCCAATAATCTGGAAATGTAATTTTCGAACCAGCACGTTGTTGTAATAAAAGTTTGTTTTCCTTATTGATCAAAAATACGCTAAACGCACGATGTAATAGCTTTTCACCACTTATGATATTTTCCCAAACGTGTAAATCTACTTTTGACCTTGGCCCAATTGGTTCATCTTGCTCATTGACTTGTATACATAACTCCTTCAACATTTTCACTTGTTCCTCATCCAATTTCGCTAAATCTGCTTGAATTTTATCTGCCATATTTACCCGATAATTATGTAAATATATTATATGTATGTATATATATATATATAGGGAGAGAGGTAGAGCTTATACTATATTCTTTTATCCTTTTTTATAATAGTTCTTCTTTTCTATTTCTATATCTATCTTACAAATTAATAATACATATAGACTATTTATTTATTTTTTTATTATTTATGATGTTCAGCACTTCTTGTTGCTCCTTCTGCTGCATGCACTTCTTCTTCAGGAGATGTAAGTAATCCAGGTAATGCACTAATAAGTTGTTGCTATGGCTATAGTAGCTAATATTACCACCACCCCACCACTAGAGAGGATCCGCTCTAGCCACCACACAGGTATAAGCTATAATGGTGTTGTTTTTATTTTTGTTTGTGGGGTGGTGTTTGTGGTGCGTGGTGTTTTGCTGTGGCGATACGTGTTTGATAGGAGTACTTGAGGACATTTATACTTTAACTTATGGTATAATACTACCTGGTATAGATAAAATAATAGAAAAAAATATGAAAAATAATATTTCACTCTCTCATCGCAAAAGTAAGAGGCAAGAGGCAGGCTATTAATGCATATATGTTTGCATTCTATGGACATGCGCGTTAGCTACTTCTTATGCATTATCTTCTTGATTGTGTAAATATCGTGTACTGCTACTACTACTTGTACGACGTTGTACTTTTAATGGATCAAAGGATTGCAATTTAAAACCAATCGATTGATTTTCTAAATTATTATTGTTGTTGTTGTCATTATCATTACTATTCTTGCGATTACCAACAAGATGGATTGGAGAAAACGCATCTTCATCATCTACAATACTATTTGCATTCTTTTTATTCATAAGTTCAATATTTAAAGGTGACATCTTATTCGTGCCTACACGTTGTAGGCGTTCCTCGAATGATAGGGTTTCTATATTATCATGATTGTCACGTTTACTTCCAACAACATCTGTTGTTGCATTATTCATGGATTCAATTTCATCAATCGTATATGGTTGAACACGTTTATAATTACTTCGACTTGTTGATTTATTTACAATTGTTGCTTTATTTCTACCGCTACTACTACTACTACTATTGTTATTATTTAACGATCTTCGTAACAATACCTTTTGAACTAATTGATCCGTCTCTTCCGGGCTTAATAATTCAGGATATAGTAATTTGCCACCACCTGGTGTTGGTGCAGCAGCTGGTGCAGATTTTCTAACATTACTATTACGATTACCTCTGGTCGGTGTAACAAATCGACCATCAATAGCAGACAACGTATTATTGTTACTGTAGTTGTTGCTACTACTGTCATCGCTATTATTATATGCGCCACCTCGCTTGGGAGTTTTTAAAAGGATCTGTTCATATTTTTGATGTGGTCCCATTTCTTCCTCATTGGATTTTTCACCACCGAATTGATTTGAAATTTGTAAAGAAGTGATTGATTTTCGTAATTGGATCATATTTTCATTTAAATTTCGTTTCTCAAATTGTAACTTTTCAATATACTCTTGTTGTCGACTAATGGTTGTTTCATATTTACCAGCTTTTTCTTCTAAATATACTTCTTGGTTTCTAGCATATTCTTCTTTCACTTGGACCATTTTCTCCATATGCTTCGTCTTTAATTCAACCATATTTCGTTGATGTTGCAATTGCATCGACGTGATGTCATCTTCATACATTGAACTTTTTTCATCCATTAATTGTTTAATTTCTAAACGATGTTGAGCTTTAATTTTTTCAATCTCTTCTTCGTATCTAGACTTATGTTTGTTGTTATTGTTCTTGTTACTATCTTTTGTCAACGAAGAGGCCACTTTTAAATTTTCAATCTCAATTAATTTTTCTAACTTTTCTAAACGTAACGTTGTTTGTTTTAATTTTTCCTGCAATCGTTTATTGTTAATAGTAACTGCATGGACATTATTAGTATATTTATTGTTTCGATTATATGAACTTTGTGGTTCATATGAACGTCGTACTAATGAATTACGTTTTGATCTTTTCTTAGATGCTCTTTTACCATCTGCTGCTGTGCTTGTTGAATTATTGTTACTACTATTACGTAATTTCTTTTTTAATTCTTCTTCATGCTTAATTAATAAATTTTTCATCTCAACCTTTAAATGTTTAATATCCTTCATATGATTTTCTTTTATTCTATTCACATGAGTGGTATGTTTTTTATTCAATTCCGTTTTCAAGTCATTTTTCATTTGAATTATATTTAAATCATATTCTTTTTCAAATTGTAAAATTTTCTTTTTAAAATTACTTCGCAAAGCTGCTTTACTTGTACCAACGGCTTCTTGCAAATCTTTTTCATGTTTATTTTGCAACGCTAGTAGCTCCTTTTCATGTTTGCTTTTTAATTTTTGAATTTGATTTGTGAATATGGCATTGGAAGTGTTCTTATTACTACCTTTATCCATCGTCTTTTTAGCATCATCAGTTGCAATAGTGTTACTACTTGTATTTGTAGTCGAAATGGCAATAGTATTTGTAGCAGAAGATATTAATGTTGGATTCATCGTCATCGTTTCTGCAGTCATTGTATTTGGTCGTTTTGATATGGCTGCAACCATCTTTTCTTGTTCTAATTTTAAATTTTTAATAACTTCATTTTTTCGCATTTCACTTTCTGTAAATTTACTAATAATTAAACTTAACCCATCGTCTTTATCCGTTTTCAACGCTTTAACTTTTTCCATATGCTCTTTCTTTAAATTATCTAACTCATTTTGTCCTTTGCGTATTAACTCTTCATAATGATGTTTCATTTTCTGTTGACTCTCTTGGTCCATTTCCCTCGCCTTTTCTTTTTCTGCATTATTAGCCATCTCTAACCTTAATTGTTCTTCTTTAACATGGCATCGTTTTGTAACTTCTTGAACTTCTAATAAATGTTTTTCCTTCGTCACTCGAATCTCATCTTTATATCCATTGATACTGAATATCAATTCTTCTTTGTACATATTAAATCGTTCCTCTTGTTCTTTCAATAATATTTGATAATATTCTGGAGAATTAGCATCATCACTATCTTCAGATATTTTATCAGATACTGCTAATATAGGTGTTTGCGTAGTGATTGTGGACGATATAACATTCTGCTTTGCGATGCTGTTGTTATCAGTAATTGATGTTGATTCTGTTTGCATCATTCTATCTTGATATTGTATCTTCGTTTCATTATTATAATCATTATTGCTATTATTATTATTATTATTACTATTATTATTATTATTATAATTACTTGTTGCTGTTGTTGTTGTACTAGTGGTTACAGTAGTCCCATTTGCATCTTGTAATTGTTTTCTCAATGATAAAATTTCATAATTCAGCCCTTTCATACGTTCCTCAAAGTAGGTCTGTCTTTCATTCATTAATGTCTTTGTCTTGAATAATTCTTGTTGGTAATTTTTATGTTTATCAATCCATGGTGTACTTGCGCCATTTAATAAATTTTCATTTTCATCCATTAAAGTACGAATTTTTGTTTCTGCTCGAAATAATTTATTTTCAACTTTTGCAGTATCATTTGACATTTTTTTAAGATGGCGTCTATCATGTGCTAGATCTAATTTTGTCTTGTTTAAATTCGTTTTTAATAAAGAAATTGTATTTTTAGCTGCAAGTAAATCTTCTTTTTCCATTTGATACATTTGTTTTAACTTTGCATATTTACTTTCTATTGCCGACATTTCTTTTTTATTATTCCTAACTTCTACCATTCCATTTTCTAATTGACTTTCAGCCGTACGTATACGTCCTTCATATATAATATGTTGTTGTGCTAATTGTCGACTTAAATTATCCAATTCTCCCTGTAATACTTTTCTAATGTTTTCGTATTCTTCGCGTTGGAAATTTAATTTGTCTTTTAATTCCATTGAACCACGATAATACATCCTAGAACGGCGTGTTAATTCTGTAATTTTATTTTGTGTTGAAATATCACGATTTAAATTAAGATTATCATTATTACTACGATTACTTAAATTATTTTCTTGATATGACAATAATTGATCATCTAATTGAGTAAGTTTTTCTTGCAATTCTAAATTCGTTCCAATTAATTTATCGTTTTCTAGTCGTAAAGCAGCATTTTGAGAGTTTGTATGGCGCAATGTAAATTCAATACAACGCATTGCAACAGCAGCATGTGAAGCAAAGGAACGTAAACTTTCTTCAGAGGCAGATGCTGATAAAGCTGGTAATGTTATTAATGTTTGTAACTCACGTGGTATTCCAAGTGACGTAGTAGAAACATTTGTTTTTGTAGTTGTCGATGGTCTAGTGTTGTCGCCGTTTTCTATATCTATGTTATCGGTGTCCTTTTGAGTGTTCTCTGTATTGACGATATTCTTTTTATGATTGGTTACTATTGTTGGTGGCGTAGCTACGTCTGGCGATGCACACATAAAGTGCCATTTTTTCTTCGTTGTTTGTAATCGTTGTCGTTGTTTACGATGGAATAATTGTTGTTGTTGTTGCTGTTGTTGTTTCAATTGCTGTTGCTGGTGTCTTGGATAGTGATGTAACGATGACATGGATGAAGATAACGACGATGCTGTTGATGGTCTTAAACCACTTTTCGTTTCGTTATTATTCATACTATATCTATTATTATTATTATTATTATTACTATTTTGATAATTATCCATATTAATAATAGCTTCTTGAAAGTTCCATGCTTCATTAATTGATAATTTTTTAATCAATGATTCCGGATCTGGTGCTTGAGACATGATGAATATTATTATTATTATTATTATTATAAACGTGAAATAAAATTTGTTGTTTTATATGTATATTATATATATGTATTTAAAATCTAAATACAACACTCCTCCTTCTTTGTATATATGTACATTTAAACTTAAACTTATCTAAAATAAGAATAAAAAAATTACAAAAAAAGATCTCCTCCGTCGTCGTGTGAGGAGTGTGTGGCCACTTAGTAAGATCTGTTGTATTGATCATGGTAGAAATTGCCTATCAATTAAGCAACACCCCTTAGGTTTGAAAATAAGGAAATACGGCATAGGCGCCAAAATATCCTTCTTTGATGATTAGTTAAGAAAAGTATAAGAAGTGCAATGCTGTATACCTACTATTTAATAATCCGAATGTTTTACAGCTTAAACAGTATAATATTTTTGGATACCGGTTTTCGTCCTCTATCCCAATCAAATAGTATCGATAATCCCAGTCATGCCGCCGTCATACCTTCATAGCTTTACACAGTATGCGCCAGGTACAGTACCATGCCCAGCATGCTAGCTGGGCTAGTCTAGCTAGCTCTACCATCCTCGTAGGCTAGAGCTACCATCATCAGCTTTGCAAAATAATTATAGGAGCACTACAGGTAGTCTTTCATCATCAGATATATAAGTTACCTTTAATGATATGTCCATGTATATTATTATTTCTAGAAAATTTTTGCTTTTCAATGCTGATTATAACAGCAACAGTGTGATCGAAGTACACCACATTAACACTGATGATGTGGTCAGCTGGTCAGCTCAATGCTAATTAGATGCTGTATTTTCCTGGAATGATTGGGCTTTCCAGGCTTTCCCACAGCTTTGCTTTGGCAGCTGCTGCTTTGCTGGCTTTGCTTTTTGTTGGCTTTTTCTATTCTTATACGTGTGGGCACTTTGTGAAGAAGTGTATCGATAGCATCGCGTAGTACTGCATAATTGCAATGAAAATAGGAAATGTGTAGCATCGTATAGCACTGCATCACTGCAATGAAATTATGAAGTGTTGTTATCATGACATCTTGTAGTAGTTAGTATATATGTAAACTTTTTCAGGAATACGATAAAATCAGCATTACACCATAAGTACAAGATAGGGTCACCCGAAATAAAATCTGGTTCTCCCGTTCTCCCTCTTGCTAATTCTCGTTTTTCCATCGATTTAAAATCACTTGCAAATAACACTGCACACAATGGGAAAATAAAAAGGAATGAATAAACATGAAAACTGTACCGAACAACATATATATCTCATCCTCACAAACCACTGCAAGCATAGAAAAGGCGAGGAAAACAAATAGTTGAAATATAAATACATATATATCGTCATATATATTTATACATACTTCAATCTTATATAAGTCAATATAATAAAGGTGTCAAAAGTTTCAATACTTTAACTTTCATATTAAAAAAGTTTCGTATAGAAATATATTGATACATTTTTATAAACTTTCTGAAAGGTCATTTTAAAAGGGCACAAAGTATAGGTGGTATCTACAAGTCAACATTCTTAGAACCGTGAAAATACATATACACTTTTGTACATTATTTTATAAATATACAAAAGCAAGTATTGACATTTAAGACTGTTTAAGCTTATTGTTGGATATCGATAACAGTGTATATTAGAATATACATATTTTGTTTTTGAAGTCATTTTCATAAGAAACATATATCATATATATTGTGAACAAATTTACTACTACGGTTCCACATATATATTTACACAAGGAGTACATCTGTCAAATTTTACATAAAATACATACAAAACAAAACCACGAACAAAGATAATAATAATAGTACAAGGCAAGATGAGTGAAACTACGGGTACAAAACGTTCTAGAGACGAAATGTCACAAGATGACACGTCCAATTCCGCCCCACCAACAAAAAAAGTAGTTGTAGCAGGTGATACAGCACCAGGGGTAGCACCACCAGCAGAGAAAGAAGCTGTCAACAAAATGGAAGGAAACGGAAATGTTGGTGTAGCAACTGTCAATGGCAGTCAAGCCCCAGCAACGCAGCAAGTACCAGCGCAAGACAGTGGCATTATAAACACGCAACCGTCGCAACCACAACGCCAGTTGTCGGAAAATACACGTTCATTGATGACTTCAGAGAACTTGTTAAACGGCGGTGTTGTTCAAAATCCAGCACAAGTGGCTCAAAATCCATCGTTTATGGACACGGCTATTGGTGTTTCAATATCTCCTAGAGAAGTTGCGGCCAACCTTGGCGCCGCTAATAATGCCAATGCTCCTGGGGTATCACAATCTCAAATGCAGCAGTTGCAACAACTGCAATTACAACAAATACAAATGCAACAAATGCAAATGCAGCAACGTCAGCAATTATTAGCACAATCACATACACAGCTTCAAGGTCAAACACAGCCTCAAATGGCTGGTATGGGAATGCAAAATAACTTGAATCAACCTGGGATGATTGGTAGTGTTCCAAATGTAAATGGTGCTATGGTTAACAAACAAGCAGTAGCAACCGCGCAACAGCGACAAATGCAAAAGGTACAGCAACAACAAAAGAAAATGCCACAAAAATTAAAAGTAGAAGATGCATTGGCATATTTAGCAAAGGTAAAAGCGGAATTTGATCGAAAACCACATATTTATACAAAATTTTTAGATATTATGAAAAATTTTAAAGCGCATACGGTAGATACGCCTGGTGTCATTCAACAAGTCTCGCAATTGTTCCGTGGCCACGATCAATTAATTTTAGGATTCAACACATTTTTGCCAGAGGAACAGCGAATTTCATTAGAACAATTAAAACGTATGAACAAGCAAGAGGAGGAAAAGAAAAAACAGCGTAAAAAAGCAGCAGCGCAACGTAAAGCGAAGAAAGAAAGAGAAAAGAAAAGAAATGAAAAAGCTGCACAAGATGCGAAGCGTAAACAGAAAGGTGGTGGTGGTGGTGGTGGTACCCAACCATTTGGATTTGATCATGCTATTTCATATGTAACGAAAATCAAGCGCAGGTTTGCTGAAAGGCCTGCAACATATCGTGAATTTCTGGATATTTTACACTTATACAAAGAGCAAGAGCAAAGCATCGAAGGTGTGCTTGATTCTGTTTCTGAATTGTTTAAAAACGAACCTGATTTATTGCGTGAGTTTGCATATTTCTTACCAGAAGCTGTACAAGAGCAAGCAAAAGCACGTTTAAACCTTGCTGTCAATTCATACCGTGGACAAGGTAAGAAAGGAAAGAAAGGAAAAGGAAAGGGAAAGCAAGAAAAAGTGAAAAATACAAAAATTGCCACTTCAGAGAAGAAAAGTAAAGTGAAAGTTGTACTAAGAGAAGAGAAAAAAGAGGAGAAAAAAATGGTATTGCTTGAAAAACGCTTCTTTAAACGTATTAAAGCTGCATTGGGGCAACAAAATTTATGGATGGAATTTTTAAAATGTTTGGAATTGTACTCTCGTGAAGTATTAAACAAAAACGAGTTTTTATCATTAGTTTCGGATATTTTAGGTGCCTTGCCAGGTGATGAAGGCGAGAAATACACTGATGAACTAGAAGCTGTTTTAGATAAACGTTTAACGAAAGCTGAGTTGGAAGATGAAACATGGTTATCGATGCCAGCAAGCGAAATTGATTTAAGCCACGCAAGGCGATCTACACCATCTTATCGTTGTTTACCTAAGAATTATCCAAGGCCAACATGTAGTATGCGCACAGCATTGTGCGATAGTGTATTGAATAATCAATGGATCTCAGTGCCAACGAGTAGTGAGGAGAATACTGGATTTAAGAATTTACGCCGAAATGTATTTGAAGAGAAATTGTTTAAATGTGAAGATGATCGTTATGAAATCGACATGGTCATGGATGCAAATCGTGCGGCAATACGACGATTGATACCAATCAACGAAGAAATCCAACGTTTACAAAGTTCCGGGCAACAACTATATCAATTCCGTTTAGATAAACGTGCGTTAGGTGTCATACATTTAAAGGCAATTGGTAGAGTATACGGAGATCATGGAAACGAAGTGCTGGAATTATTACGCAAGAATCCAGCTGGTGCTGTACCGGTTATTCTTGCACGTTTACAAGAAAAAGCATTGGAATGGGGTAATTCATTAAAAAGTTTAAATGAAAAATGGAAAGCAGTACTGGAAGATAATTATCAAAAGAGTTTAGACCACCGTTCGTATTATTTCAAAGCACAAGAAAGAAAAGCTATCATGGCCAAGACACTCTTACAAGAAATCAAAGTTTGTAAAGATCGTCTGAAACTTACGCCTGCGAAAAATCCAAATGCAATGAATGGCAATGATGGTAGCTTTCCATCCATAAATAATAGCAACAAACAAGGGACTACGGCAACTGTTGATGGAAGTGCTACTACTGATAATAGTGGCAGTGGTAGTAGTAGTACTACTACTACCACCACCACTGCCACAAATGCAATTGCAGGGGGGAACGTAGATACGGGCAGTGATGAATTGAAACGTTTACACAAATTGAAAACCGATCCTCATATACTACATGCATATCCAGATATTGAAGCACATCAAGATGCATTTAAAATTGTTTTACACGCTGCAACAAATGGACCAGAAGCATTAAATAAAGATGATATTGCCGCGTTTGAAAATGTTTTCTCTTCAACAATATCGTCCTTCTTTGGCTTACCTGAAGGTTTTGCTTCAATTCAAACGATAAAGGCTTCTAAAGTCGCAGTCAAAGCAAAGAAAGCCTTGGCTGTTGGGACAGAAGTTTTTACACCGTTTGGAAAAGGCAAAGTAAAGGCATTTCATAGTGGTGAGACAAATACGCTTGCGCAGTGCTACGTTGTAGAATTGCCAGTTGGTGATGCATTTTTAGCTCCAGTCAATGTGAGCGCAAGTACTGATTTATCAGTTGCTACCAGTGGCTTATCATTGCAAATGTTTGTTGGTAATGAATTGTATTTGTTTTTCCGTTTATACCAAATGTTATATGCGCGTTTGAGAAAGGCGAAAGAGTTATGTCGTAATTCTAGCACGTTGCAAAAAAGCCAAGTGAAACATTATTTAGATCGTAGCAAATACCCAAGCACACCTCGTAGTTTAAGCAATGATGGAATGAGCTCACCAAGAGCATCAGATGCCATGGATGTTGACGGTTCACCAAAACGCCGTTTGTCTGAATCGCCATTTGTACCATTAGCATCTCCATCAAACGCTGCTGAAGCCGCTGCATCGCAGAAGAAAATGCAATTACAAAGCCGTACTTTGTATTATGACTTTTTACAATCTTTGTACAAGTTTTTAGATGAGTCTACTGATCAACAATCGTTTGAAGATCGTTGTCGTCAATTAATGGGAGCATCGACCGCTTCGTACATGATGTTTACATTAGACAAATTAGTACGCAATTTAGTTCGCCATGCAAATGAAATTGTGAACAGTGAAGTATGTTCCTGCATGTTGGAATTGCATCAATACGAAATGGCTGCCTCGGCAATTGTACGAAAACGATACCTTGACAATAGCACATATATATTAAATGGCGATCCAAATGAAAATTTATTTTTAGTTTCAAGTGAGGGTGGAAAATTGGCTAATTCTCCTCCTAAAGGTGGCACGCATGTTCCAGGAGTATGGCAAGAATCTTTGCCATGGGACAGGGTTCCTTCAATGGGTTTCGAATTGATTGGAGCGGCTACAACATTGCGTTCGGAAAAAGTTGCTAATCCATCTGATTGGAACAGAGATGTATATATCAGTCAATATATGCTTTGTAGTAGTTTAAATACATTTGATATCGCTCCAAACCCACCATCTGGTATATTGTTGCCAAAAAATAAAAAAATGGTACAACGATATTTAGATGCTGATAGTAGCAATGCTGATGGTGGGAAGAAAGATGGGCGTGATCGCAGGGCAAGGGAACGTGCATCATCAAATAGAAATGCACATGCATGGGGATTAGGTAAAATTCACGTTTCCGATCAATTAGTGTCAAAAATCTCATTGAAAGATTACAAATTCAAATATGTATCTGGAAGTGAAGATTTCTTTTATCGTATTTATCCAGAATCGTTGATTGAAGATGATGATGAGGATGAATCAAGTTCCTCCGAATCGGAGTCGGATAATAGCGATAGTGATAGCAAATCATCTAAAGATAGTAAAGATAGTAAAAGTAAGAAAATGAGCGTACGTGATGAAAATAAATTAAAAATACAACGGTGGTGTGTTAGTCGTGAAGAAAAATTTGCAAATTGGGCTAAAGTTGTTAGTGATGAATTATTGGAAGGAGAAGAAGTTTTTAAAGAAGTTGAAAAACAACGATTGGCGGCAGCTAAATCGTTGAAACAGGCTGAAGAGGCAAAAGCAAAAGAAGCTGCTGCAGTGACTGCTACTACCACCACCGGTGAGGCAGTAGTCGAAAAAATGGAGGTGGAGAAAGATAATAGTAATGATAATAATAATGATAATAATAAGACTGTTAGTAATGGAAATAATGATAATAATAATAACAACGATAATAATGAAACACAACAAGCAGCTGTAATTGAGCACTAGTATGTGTGAGTGTGTATATACGATATGATGATATGCAAAATGTATCTTGTTTGCCAAAATGAAAAACGAAGATGAATTCTCGCTAATAATAATAATTATTTCTATGCTATTTCTATATTATTTTTGTTTTAATGTTTAGTATACAATATACATCGCACTATGTACATCATCTTCCATCTTTTGGCGAGAGAGAGATCGAGAGAGAAGCATTACCATACGCATACTATTAGCATACAAATATTACTGCTATCCTTAGGCTATCGAGGCTGCATGTCAAGGCTTGGCCAGCCCAGTCAATTTTTTTCAGAGAACGATACTTTAGCATGGGAATAGCATTGAGGTCCAAAATATCGCATGAAAAATCGATAAAATTGTTCTAAATTTTGGGAATCTGAAAATATAAATATGGAAATCATGATAGTATTTATAAGTTTTTATAACTAAAAAAATAATTTATTATATTTAATATTTTACGGATATTGATATGGTATATTTCATATATGCCATAAAAATTGGAAAATTAGAGAGAACGATACAGAACGATACTATCGTTCTCTGTTTAAAATTGACTGGCCACAAAAAAAAAATGAATCCACACTTCACAAAAGTTTTTCTCTCCTTGCTATAATAGTGCTATACATAACTGACATTTCGTATTTTTAAAATTACGTACCTAGCATTGTATAGATGAACATCACCAACTCCTAGCACCCTTCACAGAAATTTCTGGAAATATGTAGTAGTTTTTAAAAAAACAAAAGTGTATACTATTAGTATATCTTCTATTTCCTATGTTTGTTATAAATAGCATAGACACAGCATTACTAAGTACATCCCAAGAATAGTTGGAAGATTAGTTTGTTCATTAACCATCAAGTAGTAAATAAAACGTATAACAATGGGAAAATACATCTAAACAAATATATATATTTATAGAAATATATATGTAGCAGATGTAACACATATCGGACGATTTATCGGTTCTCGCTTTCCCTTTTTATTCTTTTCTCTCCCCTTTCCCTTTCTCTTCTTCCCTTTCCTTCCTTTAAAAGGTAGGTTTTTGTTTTTTAATTGTTGGTTTAGTTTCCTAGGTTAACTTCATTAATACTTCGCACATTTTACAAAAAAACATTTTGGTATTATATTTAGTACATATATAATAGAAAAAAAAAAGTAGATAACGATCTTTTTATATTATTATATTTCATATTCTTTCTCGACAAATAGCATAGATAGAGCACATTATTTTGTCTAGAGAAATAGAAGAAGAAGCAATAATAATACGAATACGTTGTTGAATTATATATATACCAAGATTATTAAGAAGTTTAATAAGTTAAAACAAATTACTCGCGTTGTAACATAACGTTTTTATTAGGTTTAAATAGAAAAGAAATATATTTATTACATTAAATTGTCGCATATATATTTTTAAACATAATAAAAAGAATTAGTACATAAGAAAAGTTACATCCGTGTTTTATAGGAAAACCCATATTAGAAAATTGGAAGGTAGAGAAAATTGTTAGTTGATTTATATTTTGTCATTTTGTATTAGTAGTATACATAATATTTGGATATTAACAAAAAATGTCGGCATCAACTATGATCATACAACCTGAGTCACCTTCGTCACATTTTATTGACGATATTGAACCAGATTATGATTATGCATTGGAAGATTTGGACATTGAAGAACCAACTGCTGAGTTGATCTTCGATTGGGATGATACGTTATTGCCAAGCACATGGCTAAACTTGAAAGGCTTACGATTAGACTACCCGGAAATTATTCCAGAGGATGTCGTCCAAGCACTTGCACCGCATGACGCGGCAGTTTTTAATGTGTTATCAAAAGCAATGACATATGGCAACTGTGTTATCATCACCAATGCTGAGCGTGGTTGGGTCGAATTGAGCGCTGCACGTTTTATGCCAAAAACGGAAACGCTTTTATCGCAAATCCAAGTTATATCTGCACGTACAAATTATGAACCGGAATTTCCAGACAACCCATTGAAATGGAAAATACATGCATTTCAAGAGCAATTAGATGAATGCAATAAATTCATGGCAGGTGGTGTTGAGAAAAATATTATCTCCTTTGGTGATAGTATACATGAGCGTGATGCAGTACAACAAGCTGGTAAATGGTTACCAAATGCATTTATCAAAAGTGTGAAATTTGTTGAAAGACCAACGCTTGATCAATTACAACGTGAAGTTGCATTACTTGACAATTGCTTAGATCATATTTGCAGTTGCCGTAGTAATTTGGATTTGATGTTGACATTGGAAATTTTGTATGAATAAATTTTATAACAACAAAAAAGAAAAAGAAAATAAAAAGAGAGAGAGAAAAAAACAAAACGTTAGGACAGAATATAGTTAGTATAGTAATAGTTTATTTACATTGTATGTATAAGGGATGCAATACAAATAAATGTAAAAGAAATGTAAAAAACCATTTTAGGACAAAACAAATATTTATATAATAGCAATAGTTGATAGGTTTTAGTAAATAGATAGATAAAATAGTAGAAAATTTAAATAATATTGTTTTGTTCAAAAAATAAAATAAACATTTCACCAATAGGAAAAAAAGTTAAAAAGGAGAAAGTTGTTATGTAATATTAAAATTTACAAAAGCTTTTGATTTTTTGATGAAGAAAAACAAATAAAAAATAGGAAAAAAAAATGTGAATTAGTGTCGAAAGTCAATGTCAAAAAAAAAAAAAAGAAAAAAGAAGTTCTGATGAGAAGAGATTTTTTTATTGAATCTCAATCATCAATAAAGATTACACGTCGAGGATTAGAGAAAGAGTTTGAAATTTTTTTATAATTTTAGTCAAGAAGAGTGTGTCTTTAAAATAATATGTACCGCCGTATTAAAAATTTAAAAAAGAGTCATTTTTATATTTTTAAGACATGAAATATTTTAAATGATACACTATTTTGATAGGGAGGCCAATTTACTGGTTTAGGATTAGGGTTAGCTCTAAATTTTCATTTACAACACATCTTTATTTTTTAATAATTTTTTATCAAATTACAATATTATCGTTTACTAGGGACACAGCAGGTGTTACCAAAAATACAAACGTGAAGAACTCACACACACTTTTATAAATCAATTGAAAAAAATATATATATTTAGCTAATTCTTATTGGAAATTCATGGACAAAATTCAGAATGAACGACTCCGAACGACTCTTTGATCCTGGCATCAGAAAAAAGATGTTTCCATAAAGTATCTTTTAAGTACGATAACTTTTTTACCATAATTTCCCATGACAGTTTAAATGGAACTCTAACGTCACCATGTGGTTTAATTTTAATTTTCAACTAATAACAACGTTACAAATAAATATTTTTGATTTTAAATGAGATAATAAATAATTTCGCATAAATATTGTTCGATACATCTATATGTTATGATAGTTGGGAATCTTTTTCTCAATGTAAAAAGGTAAACAAAACACTTGGTCTTGGTTCGATATATCCATGATAACGATGATTTTTCGTACGCTAGTATAAAATTTCTTTCGAAATAAAAATGTTGAGTGAGTGAAAGGAATAAAAAGTATGAAATATGTAAAATTATTACTAATTATTTTATTTATACTTGTTAGTATACGACTAAAATTGCAGTAAATCAGCAAAAAGTGTATCATTTAAAATATTTCATGTCTTAAAATAAAAAACAGACACTAGACACACGCATATATGCGCAATAAAAAATATTTGTTGCACCACACCGCACAAAATTGACGCACGACGCACACGCGTTCTACTACATTCAATTTTCCAAATACAGGCGAGATAATATCTCCAGGTAAATCATTAATATATATCATATGCATATCTATCTGAGGAACCGCATCACAACAAAATTTCTTGATCCAATTGCACATCAGTTGTCTCGTTGTTTGGTGCTGGTTGTACAGGAACGTCATTAACATTGTTACTACCTATATTGTTCTTCGCATTATCATTATTATTGTTGTTGGGATTATTTACAAATGCTGTCGATGGTGGTGGTGGTGGTAATTCTGCTGTTGTAGATGTAGTGGTATTGCCAGCATTCATTTGTATACGCCTTAAACTTTCTTGTAAATCAGCTATTTCACTATCCAAAGATTGCAAATCATTATTTAAAGCTGCTACTGTCATCGAAGCATTTTCTCCTAGCAACTCCGTGCCTGCATCTGTACTACTACCAATCGATCGAACATCATCTGTCGTTATACTACCAATATTTTTGTTGTTCTTGTTGCTGTTATTATTTAAAGTTTGGGCAACAGATAATATATCCCGATCTTTTGCATTATTATCATTATTTCTTGGTGGCATTTGTGTTATAACTTGAGCATCTGCATTTTCAAAATCAAAATCACCCATACCAACATTTTGCATTCCTGTTGTTGATATCATATTACCACTCGGTCTATTTTTCCCTTGTTGTTGTTGATGATATAACATACGATTATTGTTCTTATTCTTATTATTACTATGATTTCCACTTGTTAATGGTGCTAATTCTAATTGTTCTCGTTGCTCATCTACAATTCGTTGTAATTCTACAATTAATTTCTGTTGCGCCTCTGCTGTTCTTGCTATATCATCATATGCTTGTTGATACGCAGCACGTTCATTTGCCAATTCTTGCGCTTGTTTTGAAAGCATTCGATGTGATTGGACTGCAGTTGCATCTGCTAATACAGATCGCTCTGCATTTGCCGTAGATAACATTGCAGCTTGACGCCATTTTCGTTCCATTACATGCAATTTTTTCAAGACTACTTGTTTTTCCTGTATTTCACTTGAAAGTCGTTGTCGTAAACTTTCAGCATGTGCCCGTGCTCTTCTAACAGCCGTTCTATATTGTGGAATTAAAGCAGCATCTTTCGATTTTTGTTGTTCTACTATAAAATCATTTCGAATAACATCTAATTCTGCACGTAACTTTCTATTTTCATTTTCTAAATCATTTACAATACCATCCATAGTTGTGGCAAGATTAACATGTTGGTCTTCCTCTCCTTTGTTATTTGTCAACAAACGTTTTGAATTATTATTATTGTTGTTGTTATTCTTATTATCTTTGCTATATGGTGATGCACCTTTGTTACGAAATGTATGTACATGTGCTTGTGCCATTCCAGCTTTTGGTAATGCTTCTGGGCCGGCAGAATTAATGATGGACTCTGAAATTTTCCACAATGCGGTAATTAAACGTTGCCCAGTTTGCGATGTAGAAGAAACAAAACCACGAGACATATGCCGTTGTAATGATGATAATAATGCTTTTAAATGCCTGACATCCCGTTGGACGGCACGTGCTCTTGCACCAACAAAATCTTCCAGTTCATTCAATGCATTTACCATACTTTCTATTCGTGCTTTTGTTTTGCTATTCCCTTTCTCATCTGCATCTTTCATAACTTGCAATTCTTTGGTTAAATATGTCACACGATATTTCAATTCACGAACTTCCATTTTATCCTTTGAACGGGATAATGTCATAGCTCTTTCACGATCTAAACCATCTCTAATTTTTTTCTCAAGAGCTTTGTTCGTTTCTAAATGTTTTGCAACTTCATATTTCAACTTAGCTGCTTCCCTTGCCGCTACTGATGCTATTACAGTTGATTCTCGTTGACCTGCTACCATACGTGCCATGGCTAGTTCAGTTTGTGTCTTATATTTATCGACTTCTACTTCTTCATGGTCGGAATGTAACCATTCAGTACCTTCGTCAGAATCGGAATTATTGTTGTTGTTGTTATTATTATTATTATTATCGTAGTCATCATTGTTGTTGTTTCTACTATTATTACTAATACTATTATTGTATTCATATATATGATCAAACGGTGGTGATGGTGGTAATACTACTGGAGGTCGTGTTTGTATATTATTATTATTATAACTACTATTATCATAACTATTCCGGCGATTGTTGCTTGAACGTCTTGATCTCATACTTGCTTTTGTTTCTTTTGAACTTGATCTTGAACGTCGTTTTTTTTTTTTTTTATTTCTTTTTTTTCTTAAATGCCTATTATTACTATAACGATTATCACTTTCATCATCATCGGAGGATGAATATGATGATGATGATAAATATCCACGATTGGCACGCTTTATTTTTCGTCTATTACTATTACTTCTACGTTTACTTTTTTTTAATGTTCCACTTAATTTTTTGGTTGAGTTTTTAGAAGATATTTTTTTCGTAGTATTTTTTTTTGACGAAGTAGATGACGATTTTGGTGATGATTTTTTTTTTGAATTTTTCACCATGACGTATATTTTTTAAGTACTTTTTTCTTAATAATACAAAAAAAAAAAGTTGAATATATATTGTTGTTGTTATATAGTTGTTGTTCTTTTAGATAGAATGCTATATGTTGTAAAAGCTAAGCATATAAAAAAAATGATATATTATGATTTTACATGTACTATTATATTATATTGTTTCACATTATGTATTTCTTTTTTTATAAAAATAAATGAAGAAGTAGAGCAAGACGGGAGGAGGTTTAATTAACTGCCATTTTCATTTTCATTTTCATTCTTCTTCCAAGATTAAGGTTTTTAAGCTGCTGCTGTGCACCTGTATCAATGCTATTTATATTAAAGCATCCCTTCCCATATAGTGAATAGTGTTATTTTGGATCATATTTTCAGCAAAAAATATCATTGAAAATGGTTTCGGATATATACAAAACTAGATATACCAAAATGGAAATGTTGATATTTTAAGGCATTGAACTCATCATTATCGGATAGTGTGAGTACCTAGAGCATTGATTTCATCTTAAAATGTTTTTTTTGATATTTTTTAATTTGGCATTCCTGGCATTCCAGGATTTCCTATGATTTCACCTCCGATTTAGATTTTACTACAGATCATAAAAATGAATGAACATTCATGATGATTATGATAGAAATACATCATTATAGATAGTATCTACAGATACAGAAGATATATGAATATATAAATCAGGTGTATATAATAATATATAAGACGTACATATAGTATACAGATATATATATATATATATATATACATACCCACCCACACCTATAAATCATGGCAGCAGTCGTATCATCTGACGTAAATATTACTACATTATCACAATTTTTTATTTTATCACCACGTGGCGATACTATTATTAAACGTGAATATAGACATGATGTGCCACAAAATTCACCAGAAATATTTTTCCGTAAAATAAAATTTTGGGAAGGTGATCCACCACCATGCTTTAAAGAAAACGATGTGAATTATTTGTTTATCAAGCAAAATGGTTTGTGCATCGTTTGTACGACAGCATTTAATGTTAGCCCATCCTTTATTTTGGAATTATTAATACGCATTGGGAATGTTATTAAAGATTATTGTGGTGTATTAAATGAGGAAGCAATACGTAAAAATTTTATTTTAGTATATGAATTGCTAGATGAAATGCTTGATTATGGATACCCACAATGCACATCAACGGAAGGTTTGAAAAATTATATACACAATGAACCAATACAAGTTGCAAAAGTACAAAGTACAAAACGAAGTGGCTTATCAAAATCCAAAACAAAACATAGTAGTGCCGTGCATAAGCCTATCTCGGTATCTAGAAAACGTGATAAAAATCATCGTAATGAAATATTTGTTGATATATTAGAACGTTTAACTGTAACATTTAATAGCACAGGGTATATAATTGCATCTGAAATTGATGGGTGTATACAAATGAAAAGTTATTTAAGTGGTAATCCACAATTACGCTTGGCATTAAATGAAGATTTACAAATTGGGAAAGGGAAAGATAATTATGGTAGTGTCGTTTTAGACGATGCAAATTTTCATCCATGTGCTGATTTAAGTGAATTCGATTCGACAAGGATGTTATTGATCAGTCCCCCAGAAGGTGAATTTGTAGCGATGAATTATCGTTTAAGCGGTGAATTCCATGCACCATTCCGTGTATTTCCATTTGTTGAAGAAACTTCTCAATTTCAATTGGAAATGGTTGTCAAAGTACGTGCAGATATTGATAAGAAAAATCATGGTTCAAATGTAGTTGTGAAATTTCATGTGCCAAAATCCTCAGGCACCGTGTCATTAAATTTAGATAAAAGTAAAGATGGAGAAATGAAAAATCAAATGGCAGAGTATAAAGAGAAAGATAAAGAAGTGACATGGACGATTAAAAAATTTCAAGGTCAAAGTGAACATACCCTTGTAACTAGGATTACATTAACGTCAGCAAGTACCAGCACTACTAGGAAAGAACTTGGTCCTATACGTTTAAATTTTGAAGTACCAATGTACAATGCAAGTCATTTACAAGTGAGGTATTTACGTATAAATGCAGATTCGAAATATAAATCATTTAAATGGGTACGCTATGTAACACAAGCAGCAAGTTATGTATGCCGGGTTTAAATTTATTTTATTTACGAATATATATTATATCCCTTCTTTATGAATTTGTGTGTGTGTGTGTATTGCGTTTGTATTGTATTTGTAATAAAATGTTGCTTTGGACAATTTATGAGATATATGATATGATATCATATTATGTAAACATAATCAGTACACACGATTACAAGCGGTGAGATTATTTGAGAAAGAAGTGTAAAATAGAAAAAGGTATATATATAAAATGTTCTCTTACTCATATATATATAAGTTATAATAATTTTACTTCCCGTGCTATTCGTAAAAAATAAGTAATATGCTAAATATATACTCAATCTCAAGAATAATATTCTATCGAGTGAGATGGCGATACTCAAGGGACAGCTAGCCATCACACATAGGAATATATATATTTTTTGGCCGATTTTGCAGGAAAAAATTTAAGGGATGTTTTCACCGCGAAAATAATATTAATATTATTTTTCTGTGTTTTCTTTTTGCTTTTCAAATATAATAAACTATATTTACTCGTACAAGCAATCACCTTCATCGTACTTGCATTCTTTTGAATTACACGTAAAATCGCACTGCCCGTCACCAAGTGCGTTTCTAGAAAAGCAAAATACGGAACATACTGGCTCACAATCTAGAAAATCTAAATTTTTATCAGCAGCAGTGTTGTTGTTGCATATTGGATTATATGCAAATAATTGTTCAAATTTTTTCGTATCCCCCTTTGAATCTGTTACTTTTTTTTTTAGCCATGAACTGAATTCCGAAGTTAATGTTTTAATGTCATTGTCACGAAAATCCAGCAATTGAAGGTTATTGAATTTATGAATAAATTGTGGAATGTGTGATATATTACCACTCGCTAAACTTAACTTTGTTAACGTTCTTGTATTCAATGTATTGAAATTTTCTGGAAATATATTTAAATTGTTATTATTCATATACAAATATCCCAGGTTTGGAAACTCGTTCTTTCCAAAATGACTAGGCAAACTTATGGAATTATTCGCAATGGATAAAAATCGTAACATTGGCATGTGTATTTGAACGGCTATCCGCGACGGAATGCTCAGTCCCGTGTTGCTATTTAATTGTAAGTTTACCACTTGTTTATGTGTCCATATTTCAGTTGACATGTTTTTGATAGAATTGAATCTTAGGTTGAGCGATACCAAAGACGGCCAAGTGCTGACATTGATTTGAAATGAAAGCAATTTATTATTGGAAACATCAAATGAATTCACTCTATTCCACTTTTCAATATGTGTCTTTGGTAGATCTTTCAAATTTCCATGTTTAAACACAAACCGACGTATGGCAGTAAACGCTTCAACCCCATTTGGCAATTGTGTATAATTATGGCCGTCTAAATAAAATGAACAGCAATCACAAGTTGGTTCAAAGACACTATTACAAAACGGGACTTTAATGTGACAGCTTTTCTCCCAAATTAATTTGCCTAAACTTTCGTTACACGATTGATCAACCAGTGCCCATTGTACTGCGTAAAATAATATCATTACAATTGTAACCAAAGACAACGAACTATTAATTGCAAAAAATATTTGTTTTGCTGATTTCGGAAAATGTTCGTTTTGCTCTGCGCATATAATTTCCATACGCTTTAATCCCATATAACTTGCTCGTTGGTGACCTTTTTTATTGAATTTCATTGATAGAACCGTGTTGTAAGTCTTATCCATTTGCTTTTTCAAATCTTCATCTAGTAAATCATTTAGTTTAGACGCTAATGAAATGGTTGGCATCAATACTAACCAAACAACTTCTATAATTGCTAAATCGATATTATATAAATACAATGCACCAATAGGCAATATTAGAAATATAGCATCCAATAGCATATCGCTAAAGACTTGTTTGTTTCGTTGTCCTATCGATATTAATGTCATTTTACTTTTTTCACTGAGACTTAGTTTTTTGCTCACTTTCGGTCTAATCGATGGAGCAGCGGGGGTATACGGGGAGTCCGATTTCCTTATTTTCCAACTGTTATAATTTTTTGTACTATTTTTTTCATTTTTATTAGCGTTGTCTTCATTTCCTTTATTATTACTATCAACAATCGTAGTTGTTTTCTTTTTTGTTATTGATTTACCATATGTATAACTACGATACGTGACTTCCGCAAATATTCCACATAAAAGTATAATTACAATCCCTAAAGGCAAAGAGCATAAGTGTATTGTAGCAACATTATAAAATTGATTTAAATCTTCAAACGTTTCGAAGAAAGCCATTTTTAACAAGAAATACTTTCCACTCATATCAAAAGACTTTTTCAGTTTAACAATTGTTGCCATTGCTTCCTTTCCTTTACTAAGTGCAGATTCTCCCCCCTCTTCCTTTTGTGGTAAGTTTAAATCGCTTTTCAAAATATCTTCTGTATTGCTTAAATTTTTTTGTTTTGGATCTTCAACAAGACTTAATTTTTTTTTGCTTTCAACAACCGAAGTTCTCAACTCAGTTACTTGATTCTTAATCATATTGTATCCTTTGATTCTGAAACAACATGCGTGTTTAACAAAAATGCTGGTCAACACTAGAAAAAAAAGAATAAATACCCAAAGTTCTTCTCTCTCCAAACCCTTACCTAGTAACTGTGTTGGTGTTGACGTGAATAAAATAATAATTGTTGCTTGTGTACAAATTAAGACGAAGTTGAAAGTGAGAAAAAGCACTCTACGTCGTCCACAACGAAACTTGAACAAATTATTTTCCTTATCTATTTCTTGTAGAATCTGGGATTTTAAACGGACTCCTGTGTCAGATCTACCACGCGTTGAAACAATATCATTATGTACTTCAATAAGGCTTTTTTTGCCATTCAACATGGGATTTGCAGTAGTAACTAATTCATTTTCCTTCTCCCTCTTCTTTCTCTTTATTTTTTTTCCCTTGGTGCTGCCATGTGTACTTTCATTTTCCATCATTGGGTGGTGTGAGTTGTAACGATGTATAAATATTAATTGTTCGCTTTATATTATACACTATTTTCGATTTACTCATTCGAATATATCATTATTATAATTTAAATTATTATATTTTAATTTCTTCTTCCATGTTACTGTGACTCCGATTTGAGGAAATTCGTACAGCACTATACCATACGGAGAATATCGTTTAAGAAAGCATAAATTATAGATCTTTAAATCACTTTTCTATGTTTTTGCTAGCACTATTTACAACTTATGCATTCTTTATAATATCGGATTATATCTGCAAGGGATAAGAAAAAAGGGGAGACTTTTACTTCAATTACAGGTTTACAACTTAGCATGTAAGTATAGTATAGTTACTTCAATTACTAGCTTAACAACTTAGCATGTAAGTAGCATTAGTTAATTAGAAAGGCTATCACAAAAACGACAAATCATGATGATGATGATGGAAAAAAATTAAATAATAATACAACACAACATTGAAGAAGAAAGAAGGATACAAATATACATATAACTTTTACAACTAAAACAGAAATAGAAACATAATAAACATATATATATATATATATATATAGACAAAAATCGACACAAATACTTTAACTATGAAATTAACAAATTATATTTTGTTTGCATGCTTAATTGCTGGCACTTATGCCCAACATAACACACTTACACAAAATCAAGGTGGTCAAAAGCCTGGTCACGTTAGGAGCTCTGGTACTCCATGTTTCCAAAATTTAAAAGCTGACTCTGTTCTTATAGCACAAGGCGTAAATGACCATATGGAAGCTGTCGATACGCATCCGGGATCTAAAAAGAAATGGTTGAATAAAGATTTATGGAATCCAAGCGCCAGCTCATATAGTGTAAGTTGTGCAGCAAAAGGCACACCACAAACACACTTATGCCATCTTTTAAAAACTGCTGATTGTTCCGGTTCAGTACCAGAAAATGTGTTTACTATTACAGGTGGCGCCGACAAAAAAGGCAACCTTAATAAATATACTGTAATGATGCATCAACGCCATCCAAACTCGGCATTTAGATTTTCTGTCACAGATAACAAAGGTAAGAAAATTAAAGTTAGAATCCAAAACAACAAAAGACGCCGACTACTTCAAGATGGTGATGTGGGTTCATAAAAAAAAATAATGATGAGCTTTGATCAAAAATCACTATTAGGAGTGATGTGATTACCAGCCATCAGCCATTGACAATATACGCTCTCGTAAATGGCTGGGAGAAAGCTGTTGAAATGAAAACAAAAGTGTATGTTTAATTCCATGTTCAAAAGAAAATAATAAGGGTGTAAATATGTGTTTTTTAAAAAAAATTATAGAACATTTTAATTACTTTTTGATACAGAATAATATATATTCTTCAAATTGTGTGTGTACATATCATAAAAATCTTAAAATATCTAAAATATCTTCTAAATTCTAAATCATCGAAAATTGCAATCCAGGCACACTTTGGGAAATCCGTATAAACTAAAATTAAATTCCAAATCAGATTAAATGCAAATCCAAATTTTAGAACTATCAGCCGTCTTGTTGGATATTGTTGTATCAAATGTAGGAAAGATTTGTTGCCATTCTCCACACATTTATAATTTTAAAGTACGACTGCTGTGGTTTAATGTGAATTACACATCATCATCAATGCCATCATGATCATGATAATGTTATGATACGATTGATTGCATATTGTTATTCCAGAAGAGCTTACAGGTTTATCGCTGGTTTTTTTAGAGGATGAAGTTACTGCTTTTTGTTGACGGGTTACGGTACTTTTACCAGCTGCTGTTAATACCGATACAGTAGTCTTATGTTCTTTACCGATAGTTAGATATAATGTTAATGAAGCACCAACCCCAAATTGTTTATAAAACATTTTGTCAGTACAGCCGGTTTTTGCAGTATATCCTGCTGGAGTAGCTTGTTCACTATTCGAAGCTGACAAAGCACCACTGCTTGTATGAATAACTGCTCCACCTGTTTTCAAGTTTGAAATAGTTACTGTGATTACATCTCCTGTCGCATTAACTTTATTAGAAGAGAACGAAATTAAATTTGTTGCATCAACTGGAACTGCACCCATGATTGTAGTGCGCTTCATAACATTTTTTCCACTATTACCAATTAAATCACACCCTGGTTTACTTGGATTTGCATTCACAACTGATAATAGTGTGATAAAAATAATCAATGTATTCATCCTTATCATACGCTTTATAAAGTTAAAAAAGAAATGTATTGTTTCATGTATTATTATATGCAATGGTGATATCGATGGAAGAACTCTGTCCTGTAGTTACAATCTACAGTATTTATTTAAAATGTACCGTGTATTACCGTATCTGTTGTCTGTTGTTAGTATCTTTAAAGCAGCTGTTGTTGTTATTACCTGGTATTGAAATTATATTCAATCGAAAAATCGTCATCACAGGATTAATAAGGGGATATCGGTTGGATATTATACTAAAATATCAATTAATGCAAATCTCCATTGGAAATATGTAGGAAAGAAAAAAAATCAACATTATTATATATGCTGGTATGATATAATAGTATTATATGAATACCAAACAGCTGTGCAACACTGAGTGCAACACGGCGAAGCCGCCTTCGGCGACTAGAATACGAAGATATAGGAAGAAATTGTACTCGACAATTAATAAATTTAACTTAGTAAATTAAAAAAAAAAATATGCATAGAAAATTTAAAAAACTTACTTTATCATAGTAATAAATTACAAATTTATCGGTATCTTTCATAATACATGTCTTTTAGCATCCTTACGTATACGTCGTATAATCTTGATAACACTTGCTCCACCCCATAAACAACATCAATATTACTTAATACAGTCATGGAGAAATTCCCCTCTTTTGTTAATTTTACTGCAAGATCCCAAAAATCTTTTCTTCGGCAATATACGCATCTGTTTACACTATTTAGGCCGTGATAATACTGGCATGTTGACCAAAAAAAGTCAAAATTTGACTATGAAGTATGACATAATTAAAGACTAATCATCTAAGTTATATTAATACCATTCGTTTTGGCGACCGTTTATGGAGCGAATACAATATTCGAAAAATTTCATGAAAAATTAATGTTATAAATGTCTTTTTTAACACTCTTTTATGTATCCTATATATGTATATATATATATTACTATTTTATGTTTAATACATTGGTTTTACTGGTTTTGGGTTTTGGATACATATAGGTAATATTCTACATTGTACACTACTATAATATTATACTTTAGCTTATTTGGCAGGTATTACAGAAAATTGTTGCACAAACGCCTCGTATTACAGAAAATTGTTGCACAAACACCTCATATTATGCAACGCTCTACACAACATTATTGTTGCACAAAAATGGCTGAAATATGACCTGTATTATACTAAAACAGGATAGGTATTACAAAATAATGGCAGGTATTACATGTTTTTGTTGCACAAATAGGAAATTTTTTAGTATGCGACAGAGTCTGAGACCCCACATGCAGTATATATTGTGTACTTGTTGTCTCAATATATAGCACTATATTAGTGCTGTGAATACAGACAGTTGGAGGGGTGGTAAGTTGCACTGTCAAAAAAATTATAGAATGGTTTTTATGCTGTGTTCATTCAGTTTTGTAATACACGACAAATAATTGTTGTGCAATAATTGTTGCATTTGGCATGGTTTATATGAATACCAAACAGCTGTGCAACACTGAGTGCAACACGGCGAAGCCGCCTTCGGCGACTAGAATACGAAGATATAGGAAGAAATTGTACTCGACAATTAATAAATTTAACTTAGTAAATTAAAAAAAAAAATATGCATAGAAAATTTAAAAAACTTACTTTATCATAGTAATAAATTACAAATTTATCGGTATCTTTCATAATACATGTCTTTTAGCATCCTTACGTATACGTCGTATAATCTTGATAACACTTGCTCCACCCCATAAACAACATCAATATTACTTAATACAGTCATGGAGAAATTCCCCTCTTTTGTTAATTTTACTGCAAGATCCCAAAAATCTTTTCTTCGGCAATATACGCATCTGTTTACACTATTTAGGCCGTGATAATACTGGCATGTTGACCAAAAAAAGTCAAAATTTGACTATGAAGTATGACATAATTAAAGACTAATCATCTAAGTTATATTAATACCATTCGTTTTGGCGACCGTTTATGGAGCGAATACAATATTCGAAAAATTTCATGAAAAATTAATGTTATAAATGTCTTTTTTAACACTCTTTTATGTATCCTATATATGTATATATATATATTACTATTTTATGTTTAATACATTGGTTTTACTGGTTTTGGGTTTTGGATACATATAGGTAATATTCTACATTGTACACTACTATAATATTATACTTTAGCTTATTTGGCAGGTATTACAGAAAATTGTTGCACAAACGCCTCGTATTACAGAAAATTGTTGCACAAACACCTCATATTATGCAACGCTCTACACAACATTATTGTTGCACAAAAATGGCTGAAATATGACCTGTATTATACTAAAACAGGATAGGTATTACAAAATAATGGCAGGTATTACATGTTTTTGTTGCACAAATAGGAAATTTTTTAGTATGCGACAGAGTCTGAGACCCCACATGCAGTATATATTGTGTACTTGTTGTCTCAATATATAGCACTATATTAGTGCTGTGAATACAGACAGTTGGAGGGGTGGTAAGTTGCACTGTCAAAAAAATTATAGAATGGTTTTTATGCTGTGTTCATTCAGTTTTGTAATACACGACAAATAATTGTTGTGCAATAATTGTTGCATTTGGCATGGTTTATATTAATATAGGTATTAATATGATTTATTTATAAATGTTATAATCATATAGAAAGGTTTTAGGTTATTTAGTACCTTTTTTGTAGTGTAACAATATACATCTTCTTCGTTATCGGATATTTCTTTCCCCCAATCAGCGTGTTGCACAAAAGTAGAGCAAACCGAATCAAAAAAATTAATTTCAAAAACGGACCAGGAGGAAAGGTGGGTCTAGGTATAGGTAATTGATCAGTTTTAGTATATGTTGAGTACAGCAACTTTTCAAGATTTCAAAAACATTATTTAGTCAATGATAGGTGCATAGAAGAAACTTATATATGTGTACAGATGTAGAATCTATTCAAACACATTGCAACTGTAGTTTAACCTTTAAAGTCGGTGTTACTACTGTTTACTCTGCTTTAGTATTTTTGTTTATATCATTTATAGTTTCTAAAAACAGATACATTTGTAAAACTGTTTTTGATTATAAGATTATACATACATACATTTCAACATCAATTACGCTCTCAATATATATTATATTTATCTGTAACGCCTGGCCAAAGTTAGATTTGTTAAGCTTAATATAATATTGTATAAAACATATTCACAATATATACTAATCATTGACGTCAATTTTAATTAATATATATATATACATATTAAAAAAATATTATAAACGTACATAGTCACAATATATATATATATATACATAATATATAAAATCATGTCATCATATGTGGATCCATCACCACGTAGGCCAGTTGCAAAACGTAGTTCACGAGCACGAGATGACGAGTCGGACTTATCATCATCTATTGATCATCAAGATAAAAAACGTGTTGTAAATAAAAAAACACCTCGATTCGATGTAGAAGTCAAAACAGATGATGCAAACAATAATTCTGCCGGTAGCAAAAGCAACGATAATAGCTCTGAACTTACAAGTTACCAAAAAGCATTTTTAAGTAAATATGGAAACGTACCAAATTCACAACCAAGTGGTGGTGTGAATTGGACAAGAACTGCACCAGGTAGTACAAATAGTAAATCTGGTTCCTCGAAATCAAAGGATAAAAATGGTACAAATGTTCCAACTGAATTGAAAAAAGCACCACGTAGGAGAAAAGTGAAGGAGGGTGGAAGTACTACAACTAGTGGTGGTGGCCGTTGGTCTAAAGATGAAGATGAACAATTGCGAAAAGCAGTTGAAGCGATTGGTCCAAAAAATTGGAGACGTATCTCTACTGAATTTCTACAAGGTAAACGTAGTGATGTTCAATGTTTACATCGTTGGCAAAAAGTATTACGACCTGGTCTAGTCAAAGGTCCATGGACAAAAGATGAAGACAAAATTATCATCGATTGTATAAAATTAGGCGTAACGAAATGGAGTGAAATTGCTGAACGTATCCCAGGTCGGATTGGAAAACAATGCCGTGAAAGATGGTTTAATCATCTCGACCCTCGAATTAAAAAAGGCGCATGGTCGGAGGAGGAAGATAAAATTTTAATTGAATCGCAAAATAGAATGGGAAATCGTTGGTGTGAAATTGCAAAATTATTACCTGGGCGTAGTGAAAATGCAGTGAAAAATCGATGGAATAGTGCCATGCGTCGTAAATTCCAAGCAAAACAAGCATTAGTTGATGGGAATATCAATCCTCCATCACCAGCAAAAAGACGTAACCGTTCAAAAAATAAAAAAGATTCCAAAGGTTCCAGTTTAAATCCAAACAAAAATAAAAAAAACAATGATAAAACAACGAAGAAAACGCCGAGGAAACCACGTAAATCGAAAAAAACAAAGCAGAAAAACGATAAAGTCCAATGGGATTCCCCGGAATTTGATGAAGTTGCGAGACGTCAAAAAAATTTAATTAGTTTAGGTCCAAATGCCCCTCATAACCGTTTAGGTGGTGATTTTGATTTAGATGCACCATTGATCTTGGATGATAGTGGCACTACTGCTGTACCATTGGATCCAGGGATGAACTTTTCCTACCCACCACAAGGTTTAGTACGTCCAAATTCCGATCATCGACGTGCGTTGGAAAAATTATTACAACGTGGTGGAAGTGCGAATGGGAATGAAATGCAAATGTTGCAACAACAACATCAATTATTACGTGACCAGCAATTACGAGAGCAAAAATTGGCACAAGAACAACGTGATGGTGGTAAAGATGGTAGCTTAACCGATCGTGAGAAACAATTGATGCAACAAGCATTTTTAGCAGGTGCAGCAGAAGCTGGTGGTTTTGGTGGTCAAAATTTAACATGGGATTGGCCAACGGATGAAGATATGACAAATGTTAGCTTAGAACATATACCATCCATTGGTGCATTTAGCATTGATGGTGCCGGTGTTAGCAATGGCAATGGATCGGTGGACAAATTTTTAGTATCTGATAATCATTCATCCAATGTTAATATTAGTAATAATAACAACAACAACAGCAACAGTAATAAAAATGGTAAATCACAAGCAGATTCATGGGGTTTAGGTTCAATCGACCAAGCATTAAATTCACAAGATGTTCAAGATATGTCATTATCATTGCTCGGGATGTCATTGGATGAAAGCAAAGATAATTCAAATTCCATGTCAATGGGTGATTTAGGTGATTTGTCAAATAGATTCGATGGTGGCCATGTCGATGTACCAATACTTCCATTGAAACAAGATGATAGTATGAAGCCATTGAAAAAACGTGGAATGAGATTGGAACTTGGTTCTTCAAGTATTGATTTTAACGCGGAAGATATGCCATTGATGTCTCCAACTGCACAAAAATTAGCTGAAATATCTATGGAATTTAAAAAAGGTAATATAAGCCAATCTGAAAAAAATAGATTGAAAGATGAAATATTATCAAACAATGAAACTAAATCACGTCGGAAATGAATTTCGTTATGTGTCTCCCTTCCATCACAACACACCCGTTTGCCTCTGTTTTTTTAAATATCGTACCATATTTATATACATTTATAATAAAAACATATATGATATTAATTATATAATATATACGATTTGTATATATACGTATATATATATATAAAACGACAAAAAAGAAAAAAAATATAATTAAAAATATAATGTATATATATAGTAAAACATTGAACATATAACAAACAAGAACAAGACAAAAGATGCTTCACAAAAAAGAAGACATATCAATATACATACGAGAGAAGGAGAGAAAAAATTAATAAAATAAAAATGAAAAATAATTATATTTTAAATTTCAGTTATTAGTAGGTACACACCACTAACTACATATAAATTATAATTTTTAATTTGAAAATAATAATAATAATAAAAATTCATTCACACAAAGTTATGTAGGAGATGTCAAATATATATGTATATATGAATAAAACCGTATTTCTTACTACCTTTTTACGCTTTATAAAACAGTATTGAAACCATTCATAATTCACGAGGATTTATTGTTTTCTCTTTGTATATTATATATTCATTTGTGTACAGGTTGATAAAGTATTTTATATATTTTTATTAATTACATAAGGTCGTTATAATCAAAACGTTTGACGTAACACTGTGTTTATATATTTGAAATTTATAAGAAGAAACAAAAAAAACATCAAGTAAACAACATAATTATGTCATCATTGCTACAATCGGCATCATCATCATCGTCTAATGCAGAAAATATTACCACAACAACTATGAATGATAATAATAATAATAAAAATAACGGAGCAACAACTACAACCACAACGACAACGACGACGACGACAAAAAAAAGTACTATTGACAATAATAATAATGATTCAAAAAAAGTACTTGAAACATCTGCTAAACAAAATTTTGCAACGGCAAACAAAACAATGGTTTTAAGAATGCAACGCGAGTTGAAAATGTTAACGTTAGAACCGCCGCATGGTATATGTGCATGGCCAAAAGGTGATCGAACGAATGTTATTGCTGCACAAATTCGAGGTCCAGAAGGTACACCATTTGAAGGCGGAACGTGGGATTTAACAGTTGTAGTACCTGATAGATATCCATTTGAACCACCTAAAGTACAATTTGAAACACCGATATATCATCCAAATATTGATAGCGGTGGACGTATATGCTTAGATACATTAAAAATGCCACCAAAAGGGTCATGGAGACCTTCTGTAAATTTGTCAACTCTATTAACTACAATTCGTTTGTTAATTGCTACACCAAATGCGGATGATGGACTTATGCCTGATATTACCAATTTGTACAAAACCAATCCAAAAAAATTTGCTGCACGTGCAAGACAATTAACATTATTACATGCAACAAAAAAGAAGAGTACCAATAACAATAACAATAATGGAAGCAGTAGTAGCAGCAATGTAAACCCAATGGACAACAATAATAATAATATAAGAAATCATGCCAATGGAAAGGATATGGATATTCAAATAAAAACAAGTGATTCAACAACAACAACACCAAATGAACAAAATGAACAAACTGATCATGATAAGAATGAAAGTGAAGAAGAATCGGAAGAGGAAGAAGAAGAATCGGAAGAAGAAAGTGAAGAAGAATCGGAAGAGGAAGAAGAAGAAGAAGAAGAAGAACCAGCGTTTAAAAAATTAAAAACGAATTAAAAAAAACAAATTAAAAAAAACTAAGAACCACAGCGTTTAAAAAATTAATAAAACAAATTTTTTGAAAAAGAAACTAAGAACAAGAGAGAGGGTAAAAAATGATACTCGTAAAATTTTATCTTTTTTTTTAAAAAAAAGATAAATATTTTGTGATAAAAATATATACTATGATATGATATCATATATATCATAGGTGCATTAAATTATATCATAGGTGCCATATCCAATATTATACATTTGTACAATATTTTAATATTAATATATATGTGTTATCATATATTATGTTATTTGTTGTCAAAGACACACCAGTTTTTTCTTTCTAAAGAATACAACATTTTTTCTTTTTCTTTTTCTTCTCTTCCTCAGCAGCTGCTTGTGCTAAAAAATCTTGAAAATTACCATGTTTCATATCTTCCTCTTCTATTTGTTTGCTTTGATCGTCATTGTAACTTCCACCACCATTATTATTATTATTATCTTTTGTTACAGTTACTGCTAACACTTTTTTCGTAAATTCCAATTCATATGCTGATAATTTAATACCAACTGCTTTAGCAGCTGCATCGTAAAATACAGTTGTAACATTATCACCACTTTGTGCAGATGTAAAAAAACCACCATTTAATTTATTATCATCAATGAAATTATCATGTTGTCCTTCCCTTACTTTTCTTAAATGTTCCAAATCAATTTTATTACCACATAAATATATTTGAGGTGGTTTTTTTTTACCACCATTTGTATCACGTTGTGTTTCAAAGGTGGTGGTTACCATTCGTAACCAATCTTCCACATCTGAAAACGATTTCTCATCTGTAACATCATAACATAAAAAGACAACATCGGAACCATATACATATTTACCTAACATTTTACTACCGATGCTCTGCCCACCTATATCCCATATTTGCAATTTTGCACGTTTCTCCCCACGTAACGTTACTAACTTTTCAAAAAAATCCAAACCAACCGTTTGTTTATATACTTTTGCAAACCCATCATCCGTAAATCTTGAAATAATCGATGTTTTCCCTACGGAACCATTTCCTAATAATATTAATTTAACTACTGGATCTGCTCTCGACATGTTGTTCTTGTTAATATGAACAATGACTTGAATTCAGGTTGGTTGCAGCAAATCATCATGGGTGGTGGTGACCCTCAACAAAACAGGAGGTTCATGCTGTCAAAGTTTGTGAAAAAAAAGGTTACTCTTTTGAAATTTACTTAATTTTTTTACTTTTTTATTTCCGAATAATTGCTGAAGAAGAAGAAGGCACACGTCCTTTTTTTAGTGTATAAATATCAGTGTTTCTCTGCTGTGTCCATGTCCTATAATAATGCTATGCATATAATAATATTGTAGATTTTTAATCTCATCACCAAAATCTTAATCCTCTAAAAATAAAAAATCATCATCAACACAACCAATAATTATTTCCGATTTCCGAATAATCAATAATCGAACAAAAAGAAAATGATATATTAGAAGAAAGAAATTTCAGATGGAACAGATACATAGATACAAATACATGTTAAAATATTAAAGTATATATGAAGTCTATCGTCAAACAATTTCTATTATATCGTTACCACCGCCCACGGCGTTTATTTTCAACAAATATAGTGACTGATGTAACAACAACGAATAATCTTACCAAAACATTAGCAAATAAAGTAGCATTGGTTACAGGGTCGACTTCGGGCATTGGATTAGGAATTGCAGAGGCACTAGCTGAAAATGGGTGTTCCATTTGCTTGAACGGATTTGGCGAAAATATTGACGAAATTGTAACATCAATGGAAAAGAAATACAACGTTCCAGTAATGTATAATGGTGCTAATATGTTAAACCGACATGAAATAAAAGATATGATTGAAAATGATATTAAATCTACGTTTGGTACATCAGTTGATATACTGGTGAACAATTGTGGTATGCAACATGTATCACCAATTGAAAGTTTCGATGAAGATATTTTTGAAAAAGTCATACAATTGAATTTAACATCTAATTTTTATACAACAAAATATGTTTTAAATGATATGAGAGAAAAAGAATATGGTCGAATAATAAATATTGCATCAACGCATGGAAAAGTAGCAAGTGTCAATAAATCGGCATATGTTGCTAGTAAGCATGGTGTTGTTGGTTTAACTAAAACAATTGCTTTGGAAACAGCAAAAGATACAAATATTACATGTAATGCTATTTGCCCAGGTTTTGTATTAACCCCACTGGTTGCTGCACAAATTGATGTAATTGCTGATAATAAAAATATTACATTTGAAGAAGCAGGTAAAGATTTACTGAGTGAAAAAGTTCCAAGTGAAAATTTCGTTACTGTTGAACAATTGGGTGGTTTATGTTCATTTTTATGTTCTGATAATGCTGAACAATTAACTGGACAAGATATTGCTGTGGATGGTGGATGGACCAGTGTGTAGCGAGTAAATATATTGTGTTTTGTAAAAAATACTCGTATATAAAAATACTACGTTGAACGCGTATTTTTATTACACTAGATTAAAAAATTATTAATAAAAATGTGTATGATACATCACACACACACATATCATACCGCGCATTTAATTTGTTTTTCATTTTTTAGTTTTTATTTTTTATTTTTATTTTATCATACACTAGATATACTATTATGATATGCACGTATAAATTAAATTAATCATACTCTTCGTAAAAAAAATGTATGCATACTTTTTATCTCCCGTACATTCTATACATATATATATATATATATATATGATATAATATGCATTATATTATATCATGTAGCATATGCATACGATTAAATAACCGCTTAATGATATCATATGTTCATGTTTACCGCCACACATAACGTCTAAAATACGTAAATATATTTGTATTATGTAAGGTTAAAAACTCAAAGAATTTTGTTGAGAGCAATCATGACCCATATAACTTTTAAAACATTTACATAGACCATCTGCACGATCACATAATCCACGTCCACTGCATTCATTAGACTCCATCGTACCTTTTCCTTTATTTTCAGCATTGTAAACGACGGTAAATGTGCAAGTACCAGAGATATGATTTGCAACTGGTTTCATGTCTGAATAAAATTCAATAATTTTTTGAGTTGCCATAACCCGTTTAATTTGTACCAAACCTTTATAACTACTACTACTGGAACATGAGTAATATAAATAATCATCTGCCCTTAAATGCAAATTAAATATAGATTCCGTATACGTATTGTAACTACCTTTTGTATAATATCTATTATTAAATGAACTTCCATCTCTTAAAGATAATTTTCCATCATTGCTATAATATCTATTCTCCGTGTATACTGCATAGTATTTAATAAACCTGTACTTGCTATCGTTTGTGTCGAGTCTTGGCATTCAGTTACTTCCATAATTTGACTACCAACTTTAATAAAATCACCAGCAGCTAATTCACCTCTATGCTCATTTGTCTCACCAATAATGGCAGTTGGTGCTTTTAAAAATCCAGCCAAGGTAATGGTATCGGAATTTAGTTTAAATTCTGAGATTGGTTGTGATAAACGTTTCCATGTATTATCTGCACGATCTCCATCCATATTTAAATCACCTTGTGGTGTTGTTATAAATGCAAATCCATATGCACATACACGTTGCGAGCAATCTGCACTACGATAATCACGATAACATGAACATGTATCTTGCTTTCCACAATACCCATGTCCACTACATGCATTTGGACAAAATGCATTTACATAATGAATCGAAGAAGAAGCATATATAGCTATTACAAGTAATAATAATAAATTATAACTATTCTTCATTTTCAACAATATTTTTTTTTTAATTATTTATATATATATTATACCTTTTCTGTCAAATACAATATATATATATATATATGTATGTATGTATGTATATGATACAATGTAAATGTTTTTATCTACTTACTAGTAATATATATATCTATCTGTCTATGGATGAAGTAAAGTATATATATGTTATCCAATCAGAGGGCTTCTATTATTATTTACAATTACGATGATAATACCCTGGTAGCTAAGGCCAGGCTGATAAGCCCGATGATAACAGTAATATTAGCACAAAATTCTAACGTGAAAATGTCACATGACATGTGCACATGTTGTTGGAGGCCGGTATCGGATCGCGATCGGAGGGGAGGTTTCGATGTTTCGATGTTATTATACCTGGTACTTGTAAGCTGGAAGCTGGATTGGCACAATAATAGTAGTTGATGATGAGAGTGCATATGGTGGATAATAATATTATTTGTTGATTTTTGTTGCGAATTGTTCCGTATGCGGGTGTGAAGATATATACAGGTGATAGTATATTGCAGATATTATTGTCCATTTAGTCTGTCTAGAGTGTGTGGGTATATTAGAGTTAAAATGAAATCAAACGAAGAAAATATACCAGAGAATGATGACGCAAACAATAATTCTGGCCGTTGGTCTAAAGATGAAGATGAACAATTGCGAAAAGCAGTTGAAGCGATTGGTCCAAAAAATTGGAGACGTATCTCTACTGAATTTCTACAAGGTAAACGTAGTGATGTTCAATGTTTACATCGTTGGCAAAATGTATTACGGCCTGGTCTAGTCAAAGGTCCATGGACAAAAGATGAAGATAAAATTATCATCGATTGTATAAAATTAGGCGTAACGAAATGGAGTGAAATTGCTGAACGTATCCCAGGTCGGATTGGAACACAATGCCGTAACAGATGGCTTAATAATCTCGACCCTCGAATTAAAAAAGGCGCATGGTCGGAGGAGGAAGATAAAATTTTAATTGAATCGCAAAATAGAATGGGAAATCGTTGGTGTGAAATTGCAAAATTATTGCCTGGGCGTAGTCAAAATGCAGTAAGCAATCGATGGAATAGTCATAAATTCCAAGCAAAACAAGCATTACTTGATGGAAATATCAATCCTCCAGGTGAAGTCGTATCAAAGATACATAAAAGAGTAAATCATTCTGATACAAGAAATTCACCAAGAAAAAAGCAAAGAAATGAAGAAGATATTACAGGAGAAAGCAATGAAAATATGCTAAGACAAAAACAAATAATTGAAGAAGATGCTACTGTCATAGATGATGCATTAAGTGTAAATTCATCTAGTGATGAAGATGAAGACGACAACAGTGATGAAGATATAGATGACTACCAACCTCCACCTTCATTTCCAAAACGAGTGATTAACGTGGAAGTGACATCGTATTTACCACCACCAAAAGCGAAAAAACGAACTCCATCATCACCAGAATCAAATGGAACGACTTTGGATGATACAGGAGGAAGCAATGAAAACATGCTAAGACAAAAACAAATAATTGAAGAAGATGCTACTGTCATAGATGATGCATTAAGTGTAAATTCATCTAGTGATGAAGATGAAGACGACAGCAGTGATGAAGATGATCAAGACGCCATTGTAGGGCAAATATACTGGTGTAATGGATACGAACAAGTATTAGTATGATAATAAACAAACACAAACGAATTTGTACGATGTATCAAGATATTAGTCTGTACACAACTAGAGGGTATAATGAATATTTTGACACGCCACATATCATGTACGTTCGTACAAGATTTTCTAAAAAATCAAATTTTTTGTTAAATTACTTCGTATATATTATAAATGATTATATTATAAATGATTAAAACAGAAACACAAATTTATACTCCTTTTAATTACCAGGAACTTCGTATGATATTTAAAACTCTCTTCTTTCAGATAATCATACTCATTATAATTTGTACAACCCCAGACCACACCATCACATAATTTTTTCACAACTCATCCCCTTCTTCCATTTCTTCCAAATCAATTTCACGTAATTCACTACTCCTATTATCACCATTATTACTACCATTTAACATCATCTTACTACTATCATCATTATTACCAAATACAAAATGTGTATCTGATATTAATTTTGATAACCACCATAACCAAATTGGAAATAAAATAAGTCGGATAACAAGTTGTATAATAATTTCTAATATCATAAATACTCTCCAATTTGCATATCGTAATCCACTAATTAAAAATTCAACCATGGTTACAATCGATAAAAATAAACAATAAATACCTAATCTTGTATTGTTTAAATAAACTGCATGATGTTTAATTAATTTACCCATTATATAAAATCCACAACATAAAAATAATGAATCAATTGCATTTAACCATACACGCCTAGATTGTGACATCCTATAACTTATTTCTAAAGATTGAATTGCACCAAAACCACCATCATTCGTATGATTTGTTACCGTTTCTTTATTTGCAAGTGGTGGCCAACTAGCTATCCAATCAGCGGTACTGACTGAACCAGCTGTCATAGTCATATCCATCGTTTCGAACATTGCTATGATAATAAATATAGCCTGTAATACTTTTCCTTTTGAATCATGTCTTCCAAATCTTTCTGCAAATAATGATACAGGAATTGAGACAGTAAACCAAGCTATTAATTCCACTAAATCAACAATTAATTCCCAACCTAAATATTCTCGTCTTGTTTTCCATATATCATATAATAATGCACTATCCAATTTAATATAATCTTTGTATGAATATTTTTCATGCGATGTTTTTTCAATTACATGTACAATAATTGATAATATACCACCAACTATAAATAATATTGCAGCAACTTTTGACATTTTTTCCACAAACGTTGTATCATACGTAGCTTTTCTACTCGCTCTTGATTTCGGTGTTAACGTGTTCATATTATCGTTTCGTTGTATATAAAAATTTTAGATCTTTCTTTGAAAATATATATATATAAATATAAATATATAAATATATAATATAATATAATTTCTGTGATTCTTGTTTTTTTTCCTTGTTGTGAATTTTCATAGAATTCTTCTTGTTGTTCTTTCTATTCCATCGCACTTCTTTTCATATCTATATATATATCTGCACATTTGAAATACAAAATACAATATTGTGCACTACTACAAATTAACACTATTCACTATGGGAAATATGTATATATCGTTTTCTAAAATACCAATTTTATTTTTCATATATTTGTGAAAAAATAGCAAATATCCGAAAATATAGGGAAAATGATGAATATTTCCCCATAGTGAATAGTGTTAAGTGCACAGTCTTAGAGGGTAGCACTGCGCACCACACCACCACCACCACCGCCACAGAGAGGTATTTGTTTCTTCCTGGCGGCACCCATGTATTGAAAATTGAATATTAGCTATAACGAACTTGAGAAAAAAAATAATAGAAGTGGTCGATGTGTGTGTGTGAGTAGATATAGTTGTCATCTCTCATTGTTCATTATATATATATATAGAGAGAGAGACGATATATCTATTTCATCGTTTTACATACAAGCATTCATTTTAATGTTTGCATCTGTATATATATATAACTAAATAACAAGAAATTGGTATATATTATTATTTTACAATTTTTGATTAAAAAAACAATGAAGAAAAATATTATGTGTTTAATTGATATAGCAAATGATGAAAAACTATTGCAACCTACTATATCAGCCAATACAACAACTACTGAAACTATTAGCGAAAATTATCTGCAGGCACCAATATATGCAAACAAATTAAAAACAACGCTGGGTCGGATTGTATCATCATTCATTTCAAGTCACGAGCAGAATAAACATAATAATAATAATAATAATAATAATAATAATAATAATACCACAACAAAATCTGAAACAAAGCAACTAAATTTACAATGGTCATTTCGTTTATTTCATTCATTAAAGCAATTATCACCAAATGATCTAAGGCGAACTATCAATAACAATGTTAGTAGTAATAACAATAATGATAATAAAACTACCAACTCTGACAATGTATTAAATCATAATGATCACGATAACCAATATGTATATAAACAAATGATACAAAATACATGTTTTCATACTAGTAATTTGATTTCGTTAACGAATTTTGAAAATAATTTATACGAATTTTTAAAACATATTAACAATAACAACAACAATGCAAATAATAGTTCATTTTTCGAAAACAACAACAGCAATACCAGTTCTAATAGGAAAATGGTACAGCGACGTCATGGGCTGTTATGCAAAATATTGATGGATGTGTTAAAACCATCTGAATGGGTAGTAAATGAAGATAATAATAACAACGATGAAAATTTATATACTTTTTCCAACCATGATGATGATCAAGATAATGATACATTTGAACATAAATGTACAAATTACATATTTTTATTTACACCGTATCCAACGAATATGAAACAATTTAAATTCTTGTTGAATACACCAAGGTCTACATCTGTTAGTAAAGCGACAGAAGGAAACAAAAACAGTAAAATGAATTATGATGATAATGACGACAATAATAATTTTGAAAAACAAAAGCAAATGGTTAATCATTCAATTGATGCAGTACAAAAATTACTTCAAAATTCATTTGAAAAAATGTCCATAAAATTAATATGGATCGATACAACAACATTGTCATCACTAAGTGTTAGCAATAGTGGTATAAATGATGATCATGTTTTAAACGTGGGTATGCAACAGCTTCATCGTATTCGTCAGGAATCATATTTATATAGAACTGGTTGTATGAGACTTTCAAAGCAATTAGGCTTTACAGGCTTTACCATGAATGAATTATTATTTAAATCAAAACTTATATCGATTGATCAAATGTTACAGGATCATTTTTTTCACACAGATAATTCAGATAATACAATAAATAATGAATACAAGAACAAGAATAATATGAAAAAAGTAAGAGATACTAAACGCGAATATCAGATTTCACAACCAATTTTTCATGGAGAGATGTGCTTAAATAATATTGCCAATAAAAAGGTAGACGTTGATACTCGTATTAATGTTGAGGTAGTCACATTAGGTAATTGTGAAAATGCAACAAAAAAGGATCGGCATAGCAATAGTTCTACGACTACTATCATGTCAAATACATTGGCACATAAATTTATACTTGAAAATGTTACATCATATGATCGATGTATGCATATGTATCAAACCAACTTGATTACGCATATATGCAAGCCATCGATTATGAATCAACGTGCTGATAACAATATTATTGACGATGCAACAAATATCCAAAATTTCCAAACATTAATGCTCTACTTATCAACAAATAAGAAATGTGCTGTTGTATCAGTATATGAGATGGAAGAGGATAATAGTACATTAGGGGAAGAACATCTCGCAGAAGTGGAAAATATTTTTAGCGATGATAATGATGATGATATTGAAAGTAGCAGCAGTGGTGATAGTGAACTTACAGCACCAACAACAACGACTATTACCACTACTACAACAAGAACTATCACGGATCTCATCATGCAAAATGATAATCGGAATGAACCTAAAATGAAATTTGCCAAATTGTTAATGTTAAAACCTATGACTCCAATTACTGCATTGGTATCCATATTGCCAACATACATAGATCAATTAATTGATCATAAAACGTTGGTATCCCCCAAACTTGCAGGTAATGTTCTACCAACTAGTGAAAATATGAACACCAATAAAAGTAATTGTGTCATTTCATCATTAAGTATTGATGGGTTTATGTGCCCACCGCCATCTACTATGTTAAATTTAAATACGTATAAAGATGATGATACTGATAATAACGTGTATCCTCTACAAAATACTGTTGCAAGCAAACATTCAAGTATTGTAGTTACTCGTAAACATACAAGAAACAACGGTAGTGATAATCATCATAATAGTAATGATACTGATAGCAGTCAAATGACTATGATAATTTCTTCATCTTCTTCAGATATGGAAGATGAAGATGGAATGTTTTCATCGTCCAATGTGTCAAATACGCAAGATGTATTAACAACAGATGATGATGATGGGGAGGAGGTTGGAAAAAAGAATGATGAAAGTGATATGAACGATCAGGTACAAATCGAACTTAATGTTGATGCTGTAGGAGTGGTTGATGAAAATGATACACTCAATGTGGAGAATGGGCAATATAATACTGCACAAACAAATGATAGCAAGGTGAATTCACATCAATATGATATAATTTCAGATTTGATTCAAGAATATGGTATGGTAGATTCAATCCATTTCAAAAAAGGAAATGACCAGAAAAGTCATCTTAATAATGATGATGATGATGTGAATGAAGTATCTTTATCAAATTCAACAACGTTGGATGCAGGATCAACAAAAGTAGAGACCAACAATACAACGATGAAGACGACAGCAACAATGAATACTTTTCTTAATGGTAATGAAACTCATAGTACCAACACAACAACCAATTCGCAGATGAAAGAACAATTGGAGAATAAACACAAACAAGAGAAACTAGTATTGTCATCACCATCAATTTCACCGGAAAAAGAAAGTGAAGCAGATAGAATTGCAAATGCATTCAGTGCATTTAAAGAATCTTGTGAAAATTTATTGACTACAAATAGGAAATCTATTATGCGTGACTTATCCAAACAAATATTGCCCACATTGTATACAAAACTTGGAAGTAAAGATGGTAGAAACAAATATTTACCTGTAGTAACGTGTAAACAAATACGAACGTTTATTAAAGACCAGTTATTAATTGGTAAAACGGATTTGAAAAAGAAATATATGGCAAAAAAAAAACCAAAGCCGAAAGTGTTATCTACACCAACCGCATCTACTACTGAAACCAATACAGCACTCTTACGTGAAAATAAAATTTATGATTACCAAATCCAAATATATTTAAGGATGGAAGTTGCATCGTTGGCTAGAATAGCAGAAGCTGCTTCTATGGATACACCAACAGCACCAACGTTAAAGCCACGTGATCCAATCAAAGCAAAGAATTTAGACGATATATGTTCACTATTACAATCGATTTCGTTTTTAATGGATGCAAATGCGAAAAAATCACATTTGCAAAATAACAACAATCGAAATCATATGAATAGTACTAATAATTACAACAATACTTGCAATATATCGATTAGTAAATTTCTAGACTTGTTTTTAGTTAATGATTTTAAGCGTATTTTACCATTGACATTGTTTGAACTTTACGATGAGTTGAATATTGAATTATCGCCATCATTAGTCGCATTAAAATCAAAGTTATTGTTGCAAAATGTTCATATTGATCATAGTAGTAGCGAAGGTAATAATAGTAATCATAATAACAATAATAATAATTATACGCCATTAAATGGTAACAATAATTTAGAAAAAGCATTAGTCACGTCCCCTTCCATTTACCATGACATAAATAGTAATATGTCATTATCGCGTACAAATAGTAATAGTAGTACAAGTAGTGGCAACAACAATACAACAACAATGATGCCATCAGATGGAACGATTGATGTCAAGAATAAGAAGAATAACAATAAAAATCATATTAAAGGTGTGACTGTAAATAGTTCCTTAGATCGTGCTGGTGGATTAGTAACAGAGAGAAAAGCACTTTTGAATAATTTTACTCAAAAGTTATCGAATCCAAAATTGTTATTTAGATCAGTGATTGTGCCAAAATCGAAAAAAACAAATCGTATGCCTCGAAAAAATGGTATTAATAAAAGTAATAATAATAATAATAACAAAACATTATTTGGATCAAAAAATAATCGTAGGAGGAATCAAAGATCCAGATATACAAAACATGATAATTCTACGAATAGTAATAGCAATGTTAGAAATAATGTACGTAAAAGAAAAAAAGCAAGTAGTGGAACAACTAATATTAATATTGTTGAAGAAACACCAGAAAGAAAGAAAATTAAGAAAAAGAAAACAAAAAAGAAACAAGGTGGTGGTAATAATAGTAGTATTGTTGGTCAAGATAATAGCAATAATAATGGCACTGACGGTAGTACAACATTAGTAAAGAGAAATAGTTTTCGACAGTTGTTTTAAAAAAAAAATACGTTCCGTAAAAAACAAGAATCGAATCTGCGAGAGAGTGCTTTGTATTTGGAGTTACACAAATATATTTTGTGGTGTGGTACACATTTTTATATTTTGAATAATATTACGAAGTATATTTTATGTATTATATTTTTTATTTTTTCATACACAAAAAATAAAAACATTTTTATTTTTTACCTTCATCCCCACCGTCACCTTCATTTGCGACTTCAATAATTTCATAAGTAGCACCTTCACCTAATCTATATACCAAATATATAACTGCATCATTTTCTACTTCTTGATCACCCACCGTAGCTTCATCTTCAAATACACGTTCCCTATCAGAACCAATCAATCTCAAAGTAGCTGGGTCTTTCGAGACAATACCACCTAATTTCGTTTTTACACTAGCAAAAGAGTCCGTTGGATTAACTCTTAAAAATATAGTATCCTTATGCCTTTTGACACGTAAATACATCGACATCTTTGACTTTGAAAAGAATTTCTTTGTATCTATTCAATATCTAATTCGTTCGGTTTACCTAGAAGAATAAAATTGAACAAAAAAAACAATTTAATAACAGTGATAAATAAATGTAAATAATGATATGGAACTATGTAAATGAATAATTTACTAATGTTTTTGTTATTTATTAAAAAACGTTAATTCATAAAATTTCAAGAAGATTCGGAAAATGCGCAAATGTAAGATCAAACAATAGGTTTGTTTGAGAATAAAATGTCCAAAACATAAGATCATAATCTAAGTGCAATTTTAAGTATAATTTTCCCCTCTTTGATAGATCTTACATTTTCGTTTTCTTGAGTTTGATGAAGATAGGAATAAGGAAGGTAATAGTATACAAAAAAGCCTAATTTAGTGCAAAGTCTTCCTGTCTGAAAAAGAAAACGTAAGAACAAAATAATATTAAATCACCGCAAAAAGTACAGTATTACCATAAGGACAAGGGTAATTAGAGTTAGCTATTCTCGCACCGTAAGATATAGAAATCATTATACTATTTTGCCTTGATTTAGTATAGTTACTACTCCATGTCCTAGTTGTATCATTGAATTATTGTGGAAAAAATGGACAAATTGACATTTCTTTACCCTTGATTAACACTGTAGTGATGTGAGCCTCCTAAGCTATGGATAGTATTGACACAGCATTAAAAATTTGTTGCTTTGCAACAACAATTTAAAAGGCGGATTACGGACTTGTGAGCCTCCATTTCGGGTAATTTTGTTTAAAATTATAGCTACTTTTTCTAATTTTTTTGCCTATATTTGTACTTTAAGTATACCAATTACTATGCTATCATATCTTTCACACACAT
>JACLAC010020891.1_pt1 | contig 49407 bp, 43 predicted proteins | sample 8027881 | NCBI WGS metagenome assembly JACLAC01 (sample SAMN15725517, study PRJNA655200) | protist metagenome | isolation source: fluorescence activated cell sorting (FACS) single amplified genomes of... | place: Spain: Blaines Bay Microbial Observatory, Mediterranean Sea | collected 2016-01-19 | reverse complement strand
GGGTGGTTGGACCCCAGAGGAAATTCTGCAAGCGACTACAAACGGCTTCCAACCCATCGATTTGGGACCCCGCATCTATCGTATCGAGACAGCAGCGACGGTGATCGCTTCCATTCTTGTAACCTGAATCCACGTTGGTCCTGCGCTGATCCGAAACAACCTTGTTTCTTCTGCGGATCACGATCCTGATGTACGCGATTGTTTTCAGTGCGGATTTGTTTCAGAGGTCACAGTGACGCCTCTTTACGCGATGACAAAGGACGAACTGTATGTACGGTCAGGCAAGAAATGAGAGGGGCGATGGGACGGGAGGACAAGGAACGGGAGGACAAGGAACGGGAGGACAAGGAACGGGAGGGACTGGCCCCGTCCATCACCCATCATCAACGACAACCCCATCAGTTTCTTCGCCGGTCAGACCTGCCCTGGGGCATGGTGATGCAGCACGGGGTGAGGGAGACGACGTTCCCAGCGAGGGCGACCTCATGTTGGCTGTCTATCAGTCAAACGAGAAATGGCAAGCGGGCATATTGCGGTTTGATGAGGTTTCACAGAACCGTGATCGGGAATCGTGGCATGGCAGGGTGGTTGCTCTCGAACTTACGGTGGATCCTGATTCCAACGCCCTGCATTGGCAGAATCCATTCAGGTTATCAAGCACCCAGATTCTGCACTCTGAAATGCTGACCTGCGAGTTGACCGTTGATCAGGTCAACACCTACCAAACCGTGGTCAGTCGTCTTGCGATGATGGCCAGAATGCTGGATTTGGTTGGCGATGGCGGGGAATGCAATGCTCAACCGTCCTGATCAGGATGGCGCCGTGATTCAAACATGACGCTGAGTCATTCTGGTGCAACGTCGATGGCATCCAGTTCCGTGAACTTACCAACGGACATGTTGGCTCCGCCCACCAGTAACATTTTTGTTTCACTCCAGGGCACCATGACATGGAAAAACCGTGCTGGCTCATAGGTCGCCACCACATCCCATTGTTCGCCCGTGTCGCTAAGGCGTTGTACATTGCCTTCGATGGTGCTGACGTACAGGTGACCACCGATGGATTGGGCTGCGGAGCCAAATCCAGTGAGGGGTTTGCCACGGAGATCAGGGCCCTGCACCCAACGGTCTGATTTTGGATCGTAGACATCGGTGCGAGTGGTCGGGCCGCCCTTCTCCTTCATGCCGCCGATCACATGAATCTTGCCATCATGCTGGGTTGCAAACAGTGCTCGACGCTTGAAAGGTGGATTTGCAATCGGTTTCCAGCTTGCCTCGGGGTCAGAAGCATCCAGTTTCCATGCGGTACCGTGCCACTCTGTCGCTTCTCCTTTGAGCGCCCAACCCCCGATCACATAGATCTGATTATCGAGAATTGCCGCACTCAAGGAGGACCGAGGTTCAGGTAGCGGTGCAAGATCAACCCAGCGTTTGGCAGCCATGTCATACCGACTGACTTTCGTTTGTGAATGCAAATCATGCTCGTCGCCTTCCGCATTGCGGGCTGTGAAACCACCAATCCGAATGACAGATCCCTGGTGTGGCAGCATGACCAATCCTTGCATTTTCGGGCCCGATGGCAATCGATTCCATTGGGTAGGCTGGCTCAGATTCAGCGACCAGAACTGATCCGATTGCTCTTCGGTGGAATACGAGTGTGCAGTTCCCGAATGTCCTCCGTAGATGAACAGGGTGCCATTGGCAACTGCACCACCAAAACTGGTCAGTTCGAGCGGCAGTTCGGGCAGGTCTGTCGTTGTCACTCGTACTTTGGGTAACGAGTTTGAGTCGGATTCCACGGACGGGGATTCCGCAACAACAGTTGAGCAAGCGAACAGCGGAAACAGTGTTGTCAGGAGAATCGAAGCAACACGGTGTGAGGTTGTCATGGCGTAGGCTGCTGGAAAATAGGCTCGGCCAACAAGTACGAGTCAGTGATGGCGACTGAAAGAAAGACAGGTCAGCATGCATTAGATCATGAAAATGCAATCACGGATGCAGAAAAACCGTTCCGCCATGATGCCGCTTCGGTGAGCGTTTGCGGAAGTCCCCTGAAAACAGGCTGCTGATACGGCAAAGTTGAAAAAAAAACGAGCGGTGATACGCTAGATAACGGACACCGCTCGTTCCCCTCAGTTGGTCATGTGACGTTGCGGAAACGACCGATCACTCGTTCGAGGTGTCTTCTGCGGTCGAACTTCGGTCATCCTCCAACCGCTCGCTGTCAGACGACGCAGCCGAGCGACGATTGCCTTTCGCATTGCTGGAAGTCGATTTCTTGCGGGAACTCTTTCGCATTTCAACAAGCTTGTCTCGCTGATCTGCTGTCAGAACTCCCTCAATATCCTGCATCTGCTTCGTCTCGAGTTTTTCCAACTCCTGTTTGAGTTCCGTGATCTGCTGCCGATATTTCGCTTGAATCAGGTAGATATCGATGCGCTGTTCGCTATCGACCAGGGAAGCAAAGTACCTTGGCAGTCTGCCCTTCACCGTTTCACGGGTTGCGGTCTCTGCCCCACGTTCCGAATTCGTCGTTTGACCCGTCGTTTCCTCGACAGCAGCACTCAGGCAAACTGCAGCGAAAACAACTACCAGAACATTTCGACCCCATGCATTACTCATAACTCTTAGCCCCAAGAGTGTGATGAAACTGGAAGCCAGCCAAACATTGGCTGAACTTCATTCGCCACGGTTGGCGATGGTGGGCAAATGTATAGAAGTCGCGACAGCTGTCAAGGAATTTATTTCTACTAATTGCAACTCTTTTCTGCTTGTCCCAATGAAAAGCGAGCAGGGTCGTTGGAGCGAGAGAGGCTGTCCCAAAGCTAGCAATGAAGCCGGTCGCTGGCACGTCGATCGTAGCTCGAGGGAAGCCAGGTCGGACGATTGCCGATGACGCTGGGGATCGATTTCGGCGACTTGGTTGGCAATAGGATTTCGCTCGAAATAGGATCTCCTTGGCGGAGTTCTCGACGACCGACTGTGGGAGCGTCCGGTATGATTTCACTGACGGGTGCTGGATGGAATCTGCATGCGCCGTTCATTTGAAACAGTCATCATCCCTGTTGTCCTAAGCGACGTTCGCCGACCGGTTGGATGATGCCAACCGGTATGGGAAGCGTGCCTCGTACAAGATGGTACAACCACCATGAGAAACCTATTGAATCTTGTCAGCTGGATGGTTCTGATCAGTGCTGGGACGTCCTCTTTGCTGGCGGCTGAGACGACTTCGTTGCAAGCGGGATCCGCTACGGTGGACATCTCACCTGAGACGTTGCCCGCGTATCAAAATGGTGGCTTTTTACAGGCTCGTTCCAACCGCGTTCTCGATCCCCTGCAGGCACGATCACTGGTGGTCAGTGATGGGCGGGAAACGATTGCAATCGTGATTGTGGATTCCTGTATGTTTCCCACGTCTTTATGCGACGAAATCAAACGACTGGCGTCGCAGGAAACGGGAATACAGGCTGACCACATTCTGATCAGTGCAACCCACACACACATGGCACCTGCGGCAATGATGTGTTTGGGATGCCCGGCTGACGAACCCTATTTGCAGTATGTGCCGTCTCGCGTTGCCCAGTCCATTGTTGATGCATACCGCAACCTTCAGCCGGCAAAGTTGGGATGGACGGTTGTTGATGGGAGTGACCTGACAAACTGTCGGCGTTGGATCACTCGTAGCGACCGGATGGGGATGGATCCATTTGGTGGACAGACAGTACGCGCGATGATGCATCCTGGATATCAGAATCCAGCCTACACCAGTCCTGCCGGTCCGATTGATCCGTGGCTGTCCGTGTTGAGCGTTGTTTCCACGCAGGACGAATCACCCATCTGTGTGATGGCAAATTTGTCGATGCACTATTTCGGAGGTGGAGGGTTTTCCGCAGACTACTTTGGTGAGGTTGCTCGACTGTTGGAGACTCGAATTGCAGAGCAAAGTGGAACAGATTCATCTGGATTTGTCGGGATCATGTCTCAGGGAACCAGTGGCGATCTGCACTGGATGGATTACAGCAAGCCGCGGCAGGCTATCAGCCGTCAGCAGTATTCTGAGCGTGTGGCAAACCGTGTGATGAAAGCACTTGCCGCGATTGAGTATCGATCAGATCATGTCCTGGCAATGGCCGAAAAGCGTTTGAACATCGGCTTGCGAACGCCATCCAGGGATCGTCGTCAGTGGGCCCGACCGCTGAATGCTGGTCGGGGAGACTTGCCGCCCAGGAATCGCCCGGAAGTCTATGCGCAGCAGGCGGAGTGGATTCACGCGAATCCGGTGGCCGAAGTCGTGTTGCAGGCCGTTCGAATGGGTGATCTTGGAATCACGGCGATTCCCAACGAGGTCTACGGGATCACGGGGCTTAAACTCAAACGTCAAAGCCCCTTGCAGTCCACCTTCAATCTTGAGCTTGCCAATGGGGCAACCGGTTACATCCCGCCTCCCGAACAACATCTGCTGGGAGGCTACACCACTTGGCCTGCGCGCACGGCTGGTCTGGTGAAGGAAGCTGAGCCATTGATAGTGGAGACACTGTTGACGTTGCTCGAGAAGGTTGCTGGAAAAAAACGCAAATCTCTGGTAACGCCCCAGTCGTCCTATGGTCGCGAGGTAAACACAAGAAAGCCGATCGCGCATTGGTCGTTCAATGACATGACATCAGACCAAGTGGTTGATGTCACGCAGCAGAACCCGGCGGAATACCGGGGCGGTGTCGCTTTGTTTTTACCAGGGCCAGAGAGTGACGGATTCGATACTGATGTCTATGGCAATCGTGCTGTTTATCTTGCGGGTGGGCACGTCGAGGCGGCCGTGAAACAACAGCCAGACCAATACAGCGCGACCCTGTGGTTCCAAAATATGCTGCCAGTCAATGTTCGTGAAATCACCTGCGGATTGTTGTTGACCAGAGCTGAAACCCTCGAGATTGCCGGTGTTGCGGAAGGAGATCAGGCTGGGAAATTGGTTTTGCGGCATGGTGGACGAATCTGGATGGGCAAGACGGTCGTTTCAACAGGGCACTGGCAATGTGTCACGCTGACCAAGGATCGAAAATTCATTCGTGTCTATTTGGATGGTCGTTCCGAGCCGGAAATTGAGGCGCCGGTGGCTGCGATGGCTCCCTTGACTCGTTTGTTGATTGGCAGCGATGGGTGTGGCGCTACCTTGGACGGCAAGGTTGATGAAGTAGCGATCTTTGATCGCGTGTTGAGCAGAGATGATGTTGTTGCCCTGTATCAGTCTTCAGAAATGGTCGCGCCACCTCGACCCAAGCCGACCATTCTGCTTGGGGCAAAGCCGAACGACACCGATTCCCGACAGAAGTACAGCGCCGCCGTGTTGGCCTCGAAACCCTTCGCTTACTGGCGGTTGCATGATGATTCCCCATCGATAGCCGACGATGCCGTTGGTGGTAGCACTGCCAAGTACGAAGCCGGTGCGAAGCCATTGGGCAAACAAACGAATGTGCCAAATTTTTCAGGAGGTCGCGTCAAAGCGGAGGTTGACGATTTACAGAACAATTACAGTGTCGAACTCTGGTTCAGAAATGAATTGCCAGTCCGTAATCGGCCAGTCACCGCCTATGTCTTTTCGCGAGCGATCGATGGTGTCGAGGGGGCTTTTGGTGACAACCTTGGAATTGGTGGTACCCATTCCAACACGGGACAATTGATCGTCTTCAACGGAAACCGCAAGAATCAATTGATCGCGGGGCAGACGAGGATTCCTGTGGGCGGTTGGTGTCATCTGGTGATGGTGCGTCAGAATCAGAAAATCACGGTATACCTCAATGGTGATCCGGAACCTGAAATAGTCGGCGATTTGCCAGTTGAGTATCCAGATGACTGCAAGCAGATTCTGATCGGCGGACGCGCTGATAACTTTGCCAATCTGCAAGGCATGGTCGAGGAGGTCGCGCTGTACGATCGCGCGTTGACAACGGATGAAATCAAAAAACACTTTCAAGCTGCTGGAGTCACGCAGGTCAGTCAAGCAGTCAATGCGGGCTCAGCAACTGAGGCCGAGCCACAGCCGTTGGAGGTGGACAGGGCGATCCAATCCATCCACGTGCCCGATGGGTACAAGCTTGAGCTTGTGGCAGCTGAACCTTTGATTCAGGACCCCGTCGCCATTGATTGGGGGGCCGATGGAAAACTGTGGGTGGTGGAAATGGCCGACTATCCGCTGGGGATGGACGGAAAGGGCAAGCCGGGTGGACGTGTACGATTGCTTGAGGATACGGATGCTGATGGACAGTACGACAAGTCCACGCTGTTTGCTGAGGGATTGAGCTTTCCAACCGGCGTGCTGGTGTGGGGCAACGGAATCCTTGTCACCGCGGCTCCCCAAATCCTCTATTTGGAAGACACCTCAGGGGATGGAAAGGCCGATGTACAGCGTCCCCTGTATTCCGGTTTTCTGGAGGGGAATCAACAGTTGCGAGTCAATGGGCTTCGGTGGGGACTCGACAATTGGGTCTACTGCGCCAGCGGAAGCCACCATGGCGGCTACGGCAAAGACAGTCAAATCAAGTCATTGCAGACCGGTACCGAATATCGTGTCGGTAGTCGCGATTTTCGGCTACGTCCTGACACGGGGCGATTGGATCCACAGAGTGGTCCTTCGCAATACGGACGTGTTCGCGATGACTGGGGCAATTGGTTTGGCGTCCAGAATAGCCACCCTCTTTGGCACTATGTGCTGGACGACCACAACATCCGCCGGAATCCGCATTATGCTCCGCCTGATCCAAAGCATCAGGTTGTCACGCCAGCCAACCCGCCTGTTTATCCCGCCAGCAAATTACAAAAGCGTTATCACAGCTTCAGCCAATCTGGACGCTTTACATCCGCATGTTCGCCGCTGATTTACCGCGATGACTATCTGTTTGATCGGGGAACAGAGCAACACGCCTTTACCTGTGAACCGTTTCATAATCTTGTTCAGCACAATCTGATTAGTGATGACGGAGTCAGTTTCAAATTCAGGCGGGATCCCACTGAGGCGAAAACAGATTTTTTTGCCTGTGAGGATCGTTGGTGTCGCCCGGTGATGGTCCGCACCGGACCTGATGGAGCTCTCTGGGTGGTTGACATGTATCGTTACATGATCGAGCACCCCCAGTGGTTGCCAGAGAATGGTCAGACCGAGCTTCGGCCGTGGTTCAGAGCGGGTGAGGACCAGGGACGAATCTATCGCGTGGTTCCGCGTGACCAGTCACCACGGCCAATGAAGTCGCTGGCTGATCCAGCCGTATCCGATCTTGTTGCGATGCTTGAAAGTTCCAACGGCTGGCAGCGGGACATGGCCCAGCGAATGCTGGTGCGAGGAGACCACCAGACAGCTGTTCCGGCGCTTGAGAAGTTGTTGCAAACCAGCCAGCAACCGCTCGCTCGTCTGCACGCCCTTTGGACACTGGAAGGTCTTGAGCAACTTTCGGTCGATAGCCTTGAGGCCGTGTTGTCAGATCAACACGCTGGGGTACGCCGCAATGCTGTTCGCGTCGCATCAAAGATCCACACCGATGTCGACCGTTTGATTCCACTGATTGACGATCCCGATCCCAAGGTGCGTTTGGAGCTTGCTTCCAGTTTGGGCAATTATGAACCATCTGCCGCCGCATCAGCACTTGGGCAATTGATGGCTGACAACTCAGAGAATCAATATGTGCTTGCTGCTGCCATGAGTTCTCTGAATCCACGCAATGTTTCAGGGGTGTTGGCTGCGTTGATTGAGTCCCCCACGCCGCCTGATCTGGTTCGCGAACTGATTGGTCAAGCCATTGCGATGGGCGACGCAGAGACGATCGACCGGGTCATGGAGGTTGTCTGTGCACCACCACAAGGGAAGGCAGGCAAGGAGCATTTTGCTTCCCTGGCAATGGCCCTCGATGGACTTGGGAGCCGTAAGTGGCCCATCAGCCGCATGTCCGATGATGCCCGTCGCAGGATGGCACGCAGTATTCAGTTGGCACGCCAATCTGCCACCGACCAGGCATCAAACGCCGATGTCCGCGCCGCATCTGTTCAGCTGCTGGGGCGTGATGCGGACACTCAGGCATCCGACTTTGCCTTGATGACGGAGCTGTTGAGTCCACGTTCGCCCGTGCTGGTTCAACAGCAGGTTGTTTCACGCTTGGCACAGATCAGCGATCCTGAAGTAGCCAATGTTTTATTGAAGAGCTGGCAGTCGCACAGTCCCGAACTGCGCAAGCAGATACTCAACGCCATCGTGAGTCGTCCAGCCTGGTCAGAAATCCTTCGCGTTCACTTGCTGAAGGGAATCATCAGTCCGAGTGAATTGACGGCGCCGATTCGGCAACAACTGTTGGATGGCAGCAAGAACGCAGAGTCTTGGAAACAGGTGCTGTCAGCAAAAGTGTCAACCGATCGTGCAGAAGTATTGAGTCGTTTCAAACCTGTGATCAAACTTGACGGTGATGCCAAACGAGGAAGTGTGCTGTTCAAAAAATTGTGCATCAATTGCCACAAAGTCAACAACGAGGGTCACGATGTTGGGCCCAAGTTGGCATCGATCACAAACAAAACGAAAGAAGCACTGTTGGCATCGATTATCGATCCCAGTGCTGCTGTGGAGGCAAGTTATTTCAACTACTCCATCCTGACTGAAGATGGCAGGACCTTGAGTGGCAAGTTGGAAACAGAGACGGCCACCGGTATCACGTTGCTTGCTGCCGAAGGAAAACGGACCACGGTGTTGCGTGATGATATCGAATTGCTCAAAGCATCCAGAAAATCCCTGATGCCCGACGGACTGGAGCAGGATCTTGGGTTGCAGGATGTTTCTGATTTGATTCAATACGTTCAGGAAACCTTCCGCGAAAAAGATGGGACAAGTGATGGGAAATGATTCACTGCGGTGGCGATCTCAAGTGTCAGGGAACAGGCACCGATGGAGGGTTGGCAGTGGCGGTTCGTCACGAGCAAGGCAAACTTGCCGATCCCGTTGGCGAATCGTGATATGGATCATGGTGAGTACGGTGGTGATCCCTGCTTTGTCAAAGTCGGTGAGCGCACAGGATCCGAGTTTCAAGGCACTGGCGATGCTTCGCCCTGGCTTGAACGAAGTCCGGGTCAAGCATGAAAGTGAGTTGCGGCGCCTCATTGTCATAACGCCGGCGACCTTTGACAGAAATGCAACCTATCCAGTCTTGTTCTGTTTTCACGGTGCGGGTGGGAAAGCAGAAAGTCAGAGTGAACGCTGGAAGCGTCACGTGGATCGTCGAAACTTGATTCTGGTCAGCGTGGATGCAGTGCAATCCTTGAAGAAATGGAACTTCAAAGAAGACTTCCATGCGGTCAACCACGATGATGTTGGGTTGATTCGTGAGCTTGTCAATGCCCTGGTGTCCGATGGAGTTGCCGACTCAAAAGCAATCTATGCAATGGGACATTCCAGTGGAGGACTCTTCTGTTATCGGTTAGCCAAGGAGACTTCCCTGTTTGCAGCGGTTTGTCCCATGAGTTGTGGAATGGCCAAGGACGCTCATGATCCCGACAAAAACACCACGCCGGTTCACTTGATGCAAGTCATCGGTGACCGGGACAAGAGTTACCATGGAACAACGAACCCCAAGGTCACGATGCATTCTGCTGAAAAGCGGATAGCTGTCTGGCGGTCGTTTTATGAGTGCGACACCAAGCCTGTCACCAAAGTACACGGGAAAGAACTGACGCTTCGGACGTATACCAATGGTGACGGTATCGAGGTTGCAATCTGTGAAGCGAAGGGACAAGGACATCATCTTCGACGTGACCTGCGAGATGCAGCCGACATCATCGCTCTCAATTTCATGCTGGGGCATCGAAAAAAACAGGTCGATCCTGATGTACTGAATGCGGATCCTTGACCGCTTCGTTCAATGGGGAAACCAAAGTGTCTCCGTTAGTTGCGCGTGTCCAGATACTCTGACGACTCAATGGGTTGCTTGAGGAAATGCTGAAGTCCCATCAGTCTTATTCCGATCGCTGCGTTGATCCGACGTGCCTTTTCGACCAGAGCGTCGACCTGTGCTTGGCTCCTGGAATAGGGATTGTCCATGACCGGGTGCTTTCCCTCCCATGTGACTTGAGTGATGACAACTCTGCGGCTCAGCGGTGCCGTGTTCGGCAGGCGATGGGATGCCAGGGCAGGACTTGAAACGGACAATCCTGTCAGTGCTGATGCAGCAATGAAACTGCGACGATTCAGTGCTGAAATGCTTTCTTTCATTGGTGATGCTCTTGGATTGCTGTTGACCGGGGGGCAAGTGAGAACGATTCAGCATGCAGAACATCACGCGACGAGCCAGCGGCGGCCAAGATTGGATCCGTGGGATTGCCAAAGGCCGCATGTCCGTCAACGACGAATTCCACCTTGCCCGGACCGGGCAGGTTGGAGAGGGATATTCCCTGCTCATCATGCTGGTAGCCGGCGTGACACTGGCTACAGCGAATTAGACCACCAAGAGGAGAAAAGGTTCACCGATAATTACGGCATTTGGCTTGGATTGTCCTGGCCTGTCTGGCCCTTCAGTAGCGGCAGAGGGACTCGAACACATGTGCCGACCAACATTCCCACGCCGGTTGCCTGAATCAGCGGAAATCGGGCAGTTTCCGGGGCGCGGGTGAAATCAGGCAACTGAAATGGGTTAATCTGGCGAACGGTAAATTGTGCGAGTGCCGGTACCTCAGGATCGGCTGAGTTTTTAACCCGACAGGCTTCTGATTCCGTGAGTGACATTGATCATCGTACGCGACAGCGACTGCTTGAGTCGGCGGCCCGTCTGCTGGCGGACGAAGGCTGGCAGCCGCAGTTACTTGAACGCACTGCGACTGCTGCCGCTTGTTCCATCAAGACAGCTCGTGTGTTCTTTCAGCGTGATGAAGACATTGTTCTGGCCATGTATGCCCGCTTTGCAATTGGGCTGGAGGATAAGGTTCTGGAGCTTCCCGATGGCTCGTTGTCCGATCGATTTCTGGCAGCTATGTCGACCAAGCTGGAACTGGCGGCACCCTATCGTGACGCGCTGGCGTCGCTGCTGGCCACGATGCTTGATCCGCGGCACGAACTGGGAGTGCTGCATCCCCAGACTGAATTCATTCGCGACCGGGTCCAGGGAGTCTTCAATGCCGTAGCGGCCGGTGCGTCAGTTAAGCCGGGTGGACTGGGTGTTGAGCAACTGGGTCGACTGTTGTACGGGCTGCATCTGATGCTTGCGTTGACTTGGTGTCAGGATCGAAGTGAGGGCCAGCAGGCGACGGCAGCGGCCCTGACGATGGCCGGGGACATGCTTTCGGCAGCCACATCAATGATGTTTCCATTGTCGCCAGCACGCGGGTTTGCTCAGCGACTCGATGGGATTGCGGGATTGCTGACGTCCGAGTCTGACGATCAGTCTGTCAAACAGACGGCGGAATCGATCCTGCGGAAGTTGTATCGCCATCGTCGGCTGGTGCCGTCGGCCGGCAAGTGTGCGGCCAATCCATGTGAGCGTTGCTTCGCGCTTCACCTTCCACGAGTCAAGTACTTTGTTCGGTCAGGTTTGCCGCTGCATTTTGTGCTGCCCGCATTTCCTGCGAAGTCGCCAGACCGGCGGAAGACTTTGGGGACACTGCCGGATCAGGCAGAAGTTCAGGCGCTTGAGTTTCTGCAGGCGACATGTCATGAACTCCAGGAATTGCATCCGGCAGGTGTCCGGCTGACGATCTGCTCAGATGGGCATGTGTTCAGTGATCTGGTTGGTGTGACCGATGCAGATGTCACCTCCTACAGCATTGAGATTGATCGAATCATTGACCGCTCCGGACTGCATTCGCTCGATACCTTCAGTATGTCAGACCTCTACGATGGGCTGAGTCTTAACGGCATACGCGAGCATCTGGACCAGCAGTACTCCGAATCACTGGAAGCCGTCGAGCACCGCGTGAAGACCTTTGAACACGACCGCACACTGTTCAACGGTATCCACCGATTCCTGTTTGAGGAATGCGCTGAAATGGACTTGTCGCAAAGCCGCACGCAAATTCGTAAGCAATGCAAACCGCGAGCGATGCAGGTGATCCGTCGCAGCGATGCCTGGGGCCGATTACTCTCGGACTGTTTTCCAACCGCACTGAGGCTATCAATCCACCCTCAGCATCCGCATTCGCCCAAGATCGGGATTCTGCTGGGCGAAGCGACTGACGTCTGGTTAACGCCCTGGCATGGCGCGGCGGTTAAGACGGCTGATGGCTGGCGGCTGATGAAACGCGATGCTGCGGAAGAACTGGGTGCCACCGTTGTCGACCTTGACGGCAGGCCCGCATACCTTGATCTCACCGGAATTGATTCTGCTATCCGCGAAGGGGCGTCATGAATATCACTGAGCTGACACCATTCGGCGTGGAAGTCCACGCAGCCGCAGTCGGGACCGATCTGCGTGACGTTGACGTTGGTCAGCTTCGAGACTGGGTTGCGAGACACCGAGTCCTGATCCTGCGAGGTTTCGCACTGAAGTCAGATGCTGACATGCTGGCGATCTGCGGCGAACTGGGTGATGTTCTGCAGTGGGAATTCGGCGCGATCAACGAACTGCGGGTGCAGGCCAATGCGGCCAATTATCTCTACACCAGTCATGCGGTTCCGTTTCACTGGGACGGTGCGTTTGTGGGACGCATTCCGCACCATATCTTTTTTCATTGCGTCGATGCGCCGACTGTGAACTGTGGCGGAGAGACGACGTTCTGTAATACGGTGAAACTCCTGAGCGATCTCCCTGCCGCGGAACGAGACACGTGGTCGAATATCCGTGTGACTTACAGCACGGAGAAGGTTGTACACTACGGCGGTTCATTTGCATCACCGCTGATCGACCGTCATCCCATCAGCGGTGAACCGGTGATTCGGTTTGCCGAACCAGTGGACGATCTGAATCCCGTGCAGCTGTTGATTGAAGGGCTGCCCGAACAACAGCACTCCGAGTTTGTCTGCCGAATGCAGCAGTTGCTTTGCGATCCGGCTTACTGTTTTGCTCATGCCTGGAAAACAAATGACATCGTCATCGCGGATAATCATGCGTTGTTACACGGGCGTCGTGCCTTCAGTCAATCAGCTGACCGGCATTTGCGGCGAGTCAACGTGATGTGAAATTTCACCTCGGTTTCAATCCCCTTGCCACCTGCCTGATCATTCCTCAGCGATATGCTCCGATATCTGATTTACTCTCTGCGAATTCGACGTGTCGAATACCGGATTGCAGAACTCCCGATTTTCCTCATCCCTGTGCTGATGACAGCGCAGGAAACCTCTGTATTTCGCTCTGCAGAATTCTGGGAAGGCGGTTGCGTCTTCTTCTTTTTGTTCGCGTTCGGCGACCTGTTGAACTGTCTGGCCGATCGGCACCTGGATGCGATCTATAAACCACAACTGACTGAGGCTGTGCTTGGAATCGGCATTCGCGGCGTCATCGCTCAGGCCACACTGTCGGCCGTTGCGGCGATCGGGCTGACAATACATCTCGCGTGGCAACTTGATCGGTGGTTTCTTGTGCCGATGGTGGCCATCGGAATTTTTCTGGCGTACGCGTACTCGGTCGAGCCGTTGCGACTGAAAGGCCGTGGGTTATGGCAACTGGCCTTTTACTGGTTCGGATTGTTCACCGGTCCCATGCTCTTTGTGACGCTGCTTTTCGATCCGCAGCCGGCAGTTTCCGTATGGGGAGTTTCGCTGGCTTTCGGCCTGCTGCAGAGTGGTATCATTCTGGTCAACACGGCCGAGGATTATACCGAAGACAGCCAGATGTCGGTCAACACAGTCATCGTCTCGCTCGGCCTGAAACGTGGCATCCAGTTGGCAGCATGGCTGACATTCATCGGAACCACGGTTGCTGTTTCTGCGTTGATCATGCTGTATGGATCGCGCGGAGTTCTGGCGGAACACTGGCCCTGGTTGCTGCCTTTTGCGGGAGCGGGGGCATTCAACAGCATCTGCATCGCACGACTCAATGGCGTCGTTGTTCGCAGCGATCAGGCTGCCGCTGTGGAAGCAGTCCGCAAGGCTGCAAAGTTCGTTCCCGTGTGGATGACGGCGACGGCGTTTGGATGCCTGATTGCAGTTGCCGGTCTGTTTTTTGTGTAGCCTGTCGTTCCGCGGGAAAGGAACTGATTGTGGCCCCGCCCCGTTGCTCTGCCCCGAGCGGCGGTTTTTGCTTATGCTGGTTGTTGGGCAATAAACCGTTAACCACGGGGGCGATGATGAACCCTTTCAAATCTGCTGTTCTTTGTGTTGCTTTCGTTGCGGTGGGTGGAGGCAAGATTTCTGCTGAAACGCCACCAACTGCGGTCTCGGCCGACAGTGTGAAGTTACCTGAATCAACCAACTCGATTGGCATGAAATTCAAGTTGATTCCCGCTGGTAAGTTCATAATGGGTGAGGGCGATCAGGCACACGAGGTAACGCTAACAAAACCATTCAAGATGGGCGTCCATGAAGTCACGCAGGCTCAGTACGAACAGGTCATGGGAGTGAACCCGAGCAAATTCAAAGGTGCTGATAACCCTGTTGAAACGGTGAGTTGGAAGGATGCGGTCGAGTTTTGCCGCAAGTTGAGTGAACTACCGGCGGAGAAAGAAGCAGGTAATGTTTATCGTTTGCCAACCGAAGCAGAGTGGGAGTATGCCTGTCGTGCTGGGACGACGACGAAGTACAGTTTTGGAGATGATGAATCGGAGTTTGGCGATTACGCTTGGCACGATGACAATGCTGACGATAAAACTCATCCAGTCGGCGGCAAAAAACCAAATGCTTGGGGCTTGTACGACCTGCACGGCAATGTTTTTGAGTGGTGCCAAGATCGGTATGGCGATTACCCGAGCGGCACGGTAACGGATCCTACGGGTGCTGCATTGGGCTCGAACCGCGTGAACCGTGGCGGCTGTTGGGGCTACACCGCCGTGAATTGTCGGTCGGCATACCGCTACGGGTACTTTCCGTCGTACCGCCACTTCAACTTCGGCTTTCGTGTTTCCCTGACTCCGTCTGGCCAGTAGGCGGAGCCGCATCAGGTGAGCGGAGGACGTAGCGGGGTGGTCGAACTCGACTGATTGCAGCCCCGCCGTGTTGCTCTGTCCCGAGCGGCGGAGTTTTGCTTTATGCTCTATTGCTGGTCAATAACCTTTAACCACTGGGGCGAACGTGAATCCTTTTAAGTGTGCTGTTGTTTGTGTGGCTGTGGTTGTGATGTGCGGGTGTGATCAGGTGCAGCCAACACCACCTGTTGCCAGCAACCCCGCAACCGTCGCAACAGCCGACCCCACACCCGTTGAGGACATGGAGTTACCTGAATCAGCGGAGGCCATTGGCATGGACTTCAAGTTGATCCCCTCTGGCATGTTCACGATGGGCGCCGGCTCGTATGAGCATCAGGTAACGCTTACACAAGCTTTCAAGATCGGTGTCCATGAAGTGACACAGTTGCAGTACGAGCAGGTGATGGGTGTTAACCCGAGTAAGTTCAACGGTGCTAATAACCCTGTTGAAATGGTGAGCTGGGAGGATGCGGTTGAGTTTTGCCGCAGGTTAAGCGACCTACCCGCGGAGAAGGCTGCCGGCAATGTTTATCGTTTGCCCACGGAAGCAGAGTGGGAGTATGCCTGCCGTGCTGGGTCTACAACCAAGTTCAGCTTCGGTGACGATGAATCGGACTTAGGAGATTACGGTTGGTACGGGGACAATTATGACGGCGGTGAAACTCATCCAGTAGGTGACAAGCAACCGAATTCTTGGGGGCTGTACGACATGCACGGCAATGTTGAGGAGTGGTGCCAAGATTGGTATGGAGATTACGCGAGTGTTAGCGTGACGGACCCTAGTGGTGTTACATCGGGCTCGGATCGAGTCAGCCGTGGCGGCTGTTGGTACTTCACCGCTTGGAATTGTTCGTCGTTTACCCGCTACTGGTACCCGACGTCGTACCGCTCCAACTACTGCGGCTTTCGTGTTTCCCTGAGTCCGTCTGGCAAGTAGGCGGAGCCTCAGGCAGGTCAGCGAAGTCCTCAAGCGTAGGCTCGAAGGAGCGATGCGGAGCCGCGACTGAGATGCGGTAGCGTAGGACGTAGTGGCACGGTCGAAACTTGTTTCGACGAAATACGAAATTAGTTGTCGGGTTTTCGAAGCAAAACGTAGTCTACTATTTGCAGCCCCGCCCCGAGCGGCGGGGTTTTTGTTTATGCTTGTTGCTGGTCAATAAACCTTTAAACACTGGGGCGAATGTGAATCTTTTCAAGTTTGTCGTTGTTTGTTTGGATGTCGTTGTTTACGCGGCAATTTTTGTGGTGTTGGGTAGCGAGACTTCTGCGGAAACACCACCAACCGAGACTAATGCCGCGATCGTTACGTTGCCTGAATCAACTAACTCCATTGGCATGAAGTTCAAGTTGATTCCCGCTGGCACGTTCATGATGGGTGATGAAACAGGCAATAGAGATGAGACACCTCATGAGGTGACTCTTACTAAACACTTCAAGATGGGCGTTCATGAAGTCACGCAGGACCAGTACAAGCAAGTGATGGGCGTTAACCCTAGTCACTTCGAAGCTGCGAATAATCCAGTAGAGCATGTGAGTTGGGGTAAGGCAGTTGATTTTTGCCGCAAGTTAAGTGAACTCCCAGCGGAGAAAGCTGCAGGAAATGTTTATTGCTTGCCAACCGAAGCGGAGTGGGAGTATGCCTGCCGTGCTGGAACAACAACAACGTACAGTTTTGGTGACGATGATGCGGACTTAAATGATTACGCTCGGGTTAACGGGGGCTCACCTTGCCCCGTGGGCACGAAACTACCAAACGCTTGGGGGTTGTACGACATGCACGGCAATGTCTGGGAGTGGTGTCAGGATTGGTATGAAAGTCACCGCGATAGTTACGCTACGGATCCTAATGGTCCTAGCCTTGGCTCGCAGCGCGTCATCCGTGGTGGCGGTTGGTTGGGAAGAGATGGTTATTGGCGGTCGGCGTTCCGCCTCAGAAGTTTGCCGTCGGGGGCAGGCAGCAACATCGGCTTTCGCGTGTGCCTGCGTCCGTCTGGTCAGAATTTGCCTGAATCTACGAACGCCATTGGTATGAAATTCAAGCTACTACCGGCTGGCACGTTCACGATGGGTGCAGGTGATAAAGCACACGAGGTAACCCTCACAAAACCGTTCCAGATTGGAATCCATGAAGTGACGCAGGCTCAATACAAACAAGTGATGGGGAGTAACCCAAGTAAATCCAAAGGGGCAGATAATCCAGTAGAGTTGGTGAGTTGGGATGATGCTGTAGAGTTTTGCCGTCGACTGAGTGATTTGCCCACGGAGAAAGCAGCAGGTCGAGTTTATCGGTTGCCAACTGAGGCGCAGTGGGAGTATGCGTGTCGTGCGGGGACAACAACTAAGTACAGCTTTGGTGATGATAATTCGTGGTTAGGCTACTACGCGTGGACTTCGCAGAACGCCGGCGATAAGACACATCAAGTCGGCAGCAAGCAACCGAATCCTTGGGGTTTATACGATATGAATGGCAATGTTTGGGAGTGGTGCCAAGACCAGTATGGAGATTACGCGAGCGGTAGCCAGACGGACCCTACTGGTGCTACATTTGGCTCGCTCCGCGTGCTCCGTGGCGGCGGTCGGAACGGCCCCGCCGAGGGTTGTCGGGCGGCGTACCGTAGCCGGGGCGACCCGTCGGACCACTACTACGGCATCGGCTTTCGCGTTTGCCTGAGTCCGTCTGGCAAGTAGGCGGAGCCGGAACAGGTCAGCGAAGTCCTCAAGCGTAGGCTCGAAGGAGCGATGCGGAGCCGCGACTGAGATGCCGTAGCGTAAGACGTAGTGGGACGGTCGAACTCTACCTAGTACAGCCCCGCCCGACGCCGCTGCCCCCGGCGTTTGGGTTTTTTGTTTATGCTTGTTACGCCGCTGCGATAGGTGTGGGTGGCGTTTCTTGGTCTGGTTTCAGAGGGGTGAGCGTGAATCTTTTCAAAACTGTTGTTGTTTGTGTGGTTGTTGTGGCGATTTGTGGATGTGATCGTTCGCAGCCAAAGCCGCCAGTTGCGACCAACAATACAGCGCCAGTTGAGTTGCCTGAATCAGCGGATTCCATTGGCATGGAATTCAAGTTGATCCCCTCTGGCACATTCACGATGGGTGACGGTGATGATGCACAGGAAGTAACGCTCACAAAACCATTCAAGATGGGCGTCCATGAAGTTACGCAGGCTCAGTACGAGCAGGTAATGGGTGTTAACCCCAGTCACTTCAAAGGTGCTGAGAATCCAGTTGCAAAGATTAGTTGGGATGATGCGGTTGAGTTCTGCCGTCGGTTAAGTGAGTTGCCCTCCGAGAAGGCAGCGGACAATGTTTATCGTTTGCCAACTGAAGCGGAGTGGGAGTATGCCTGTCGTGCTGGGACGACGACGCAGTTCAGTTTTGGAGACGATGAGTCCAAGTTAGGTGATTACGCTTGGTACGGTGAGAACTCAAATGATCGCACGCACCCAGTCGGAGAGAAGAAACCCAACGCCTGGGGAATCCATGACATGTACGGCAATGTTGGGGAGTGGTGTCAAGATTGGTATGGCGAGTACCCAAGTGGTGCTGTGACGGACCCCACGGGTCCTGCAACTGGCTCGCACCGCGTGAGCCGTGGCGGCTATTGGAGCTACACCGCCGTGAATTGTCGGTCGGCGCGCCGCTTCAGGGGCAATCCGTCGTACCGCAGCAACGACGGCGGCTTTCGTGTGTGCCTGAGTCCGTCTGGCAAGTAGGCGGAGCCTCAGGCAGGTCAGCGAAGTCCTCAAGCGTAGGCCGGAGGGAGCGAGGCGGAGCCGCGACCGAGGTGCCGTAGCGCAGGACGTAGCAGGCTTGTCAAGTTCCTCCTGCTCGCACAAATCACCGAGCCAATCGAGCATCTTGGTGCAACCGACCAGCTAATTCCATGTTTCGCGGGGAAAAGCCTGTTTTCCTGCGTTTTGCAGGCCAACACGTTGTGTTTGATGCAAGCTGTTGCAGGGTAGGTGAGAAGCGCATCCGTTTATCCAGCCCCCATGTGTTTTGTTGATTAACAATCATCGCATTTTTGCCCCGAATCGTCCTCTGCCCAATCCAGCGTCCAATGTCACTGGCCCGTCGCTGGATTTGATCCCAAAAAAACCAGAAACGCTTGTCCGGTATCCGCCTGAGAATGCAATACAAGCACAGTGGTTCATCCAGTGATTTCCGATCGCTGCACGTTGGAACGCTGGCCAAACTCCGTTCAATCTCTCGAGGAATTTACCGATGCACAAACTATTTTCCTGTCCGCCTGTTCAGAATCAATACGTACCCCCTGTGTTCTCCCCGTTCCGTCGCTCACTGACCCGCTTTCTCCTGATCGCCGGATGTTCGGTGATGTTGGCATTCAGCAGCACTCTCCCGGCGCTGGCTCAGTCCAGAACTAGTCACGCAGGTGCAGGTGACACGGCTGGAAACAACGCGGAGGAGGACCTCGACGCTGTGCTCGAGTATATGCAGGACTTGTATTTGTTAGGTTTGATCGATGGGGAACCACTTGACGACGAACATCCGCTAAATCCCCGCTATGGCCCCCTACGCGAGCAACCACAGGTGTACGGGCCATTCCTCCCAGAGGAAGACCATGATCTCGAACATAAACCTGTCCACAACCCGATCCACAGTCTGCCCCGGGGAAGTGCCTGCGATCGCTGTAGCCACAACGAGCCAAAGCCTGAGCGAGGACCCTTGCTGCCGCCAAAGCCGCCGGGGCAACACGTGGGTCCCCAGGGTTTCATCGGCCTAGGTCCGATCAGGCTCCGGCCTAATCCCTGGGGATTTGGTGGAACATTTCTAGACCAGCGCTGCCGAGCGTGCCGTGTGAAAAATGTTTATCGTTTATGCCACGATTGCTACCTCGAAAGACAGCGACATAAAGAGGAGATGGAAGCCCACCGTAAGGGTTTCTGCACAATCTGGAAACACATAATCTATGAGATCTGTGATCCGACAAAACCATGCCGGTACGAGTACGACCCCTTCGATATTCTTCGAGGGGAGGTCGTTCCCTAGACGCCAATCGCGCCGTGCGGCTTCCCCGCGAGCGGGAGCGTCGTACGGCGTTCCGCATCAGGGGCTTTCCGTCGTCCCGCGACTACGACCTCGGCTTTCGTGTTTCCCTGAGTCTGTCTGGCAAGTAGGCGGAGCCTCAGGCAGGTCAGCGAAGTCCTCAAGCGTAGGCCGGAGGGAGCGAGGCGGAGCCGCGACCGAGGTGCCGTAGCGCAGGACGTAGCGGCAAGTAAACCAAGTCCGTGCTCAGCCGACCAACGCCCCGCCCGGCACCTCATCGGCGTCGCAGTCATCGACTTGGATCAGTTCAAACCCGTTGCTGGTCGGTTGCAATTCCCATTTGGCCCATGTGCCATCGTCCAGCAACTCGTAGAAAGCATCGTTGGTCGGATCGTGCCGGTACGTGCCGGAAATGGAATCAAATTCCGGTAGCCGTCCGGCATACAAAAACTGTTTCTCGGTCAGTAACAGGCACGCCGTTTCCCACTGTTGCTTTAACCCTCTGCACGTCGCGCCGCACTGAATCGAACAGGTTGGCCGGCGGGCCATTTCGGACGGTCGTTTCGTGAATGTTGTTCCGCATACCGGGCAATCTCGCGTGATCCGGTTCCGTGGTCGTCCCATCTGAAAAATCCTTTTGTGGTCGTTCTATCTTATTTTACCTGTTTCGTGGCAGTTCCCGCAGGGGGTCAGCGTGGGGTGGGGGCTTTCCCAGGACCCCAATAGGGCCCCCCCAATCTCAAATCGTATTTGCAAAGGTTCGCAACTCTCGCCATCGGTGAATCGTTGCCCGTCGCAACATCGACGCCACAAGCCGGGCCGCCCTGTCACGATCACCGGCCAAACAAATTGGCAAGCCGCGAACCTGCCAACTAATCAAACTGGCACCAACCTGACGCGGACGCATCTTGCCACGCCAACCGCCAGCTTCTATTTCTGGCCAGTCGGACTCGATGACCAGGCAGCGAACAGGGTAGGCCAGTAGCCTTTGAATCGCACGTTCAAACCTTTGACGCTCGCGACCACAACAGGCCACCAGATCGGGAAGTGATTTCCGTTCGATGGCGATATGGTTTTCCAACCCTTTGACCGAATAGTCACCCGGTGGTCGTAGATCTGCAGAAATGTGAAGCCCCGTAGTTTTACTCAAACTCTCCGCCTGCTCGTCCGTGATGGTGGTCAGGCCGTCTAAGTAAAGCCACGTCACCTTGTTCAATCTCGCCGCCTGTGCGTTAGTGATGGAGGTGAGGCCGGATGAGTGGTCGTAGATCTGCAGAAATGTCAAGCCCCGTAGTTTTACTCAAACTCTCCGCCTGCTCGTCCGTGATGGATTTGAGGCCGTGTAGCCACAGGAAATCCACCTTGCTCAAACTCTCCGCCTGCTCGTCCGTGATGGTGGTCAGGCCGTTTAGCCACAGGAAATCCACGTTGTCTTCTCCCATTCGACGCTTGCTCAAACTCTCCGCCTGCTCGTCCGTGATGGTGGTCAGGCCGTCTAAGTAAAGCCACGTCACCTTGTTCAATCTCGCCGCCTGTGCGTTAGTGATGGAGGTGAGGCCGTTTAAGCTAAGTACACCATAATTTTGCTTGCTCATTCTCTCCGCCTGTGCGTCAGTGATGGAGGTGAGGCCGTTTAAGTAAAGTTCACGAGCGATAACCTTGCTCAGGCTCTCCGCCTGTGCGTCAGTGATGGAGGTGAGGCCGTTTAAGCTAAGGTACTTAATCCTTTTTCCAACCTTAGTCTTTCGATTGGCTAGCTCACTCAGCCTTTTTAACTGTGCATCAGTGATCGTTCCCGTGGCCTTAACCTCTGCCCTGATTTCATCAAGTGTCGGCGCCAAATCACACCCAGCCACCAAAAGGCTCACGGTCACCAAAAGGGCAACAAGTTGCTTGTTCATGCGTGTGTGCTTTCTGACAGAGGTTTCGGAACGCGTCTTGTCGGGCAACTCATGCCATGCGTCCGGCTTTGCCCCGTGTGTTGTCTTACTGCCAAACAGTTTACCACCATGCCTGCCTGACGGTAAAATACCGGCACGTCAGCGGCTGACGGCACATATTCCCACCTCTCTGAAAAAGGCTCCAAATGATTACCGGTGAGTTAGGTGGCCTTGAAGCATTACCTCACAGTGACTGATGAACATTTTGCATCAGCCTCCAAAACTGGGGACGTACTGGGGATGCAAACGCCCGTTTCGTCTCGCACAGAGGCGCAAAAGAAAACCCACACGTTTCAACACGTGCGGGAAAACGCGAGTTTTTCGGAAGTTGTGGGCATGTTGGAAAATGCCCGAGTAGCGGCAGAGGGACTCGAACCCCCGACACGCGGATTATGATTCCGCTGCTCTAACCAGCTGAGCTATGCCGCCGTTTTATCCTGACTAGGGACCTGTGAACTATCGGGATTTATTGGTCGGTTTGACCCTCCAAATCAGCCTCTTTTACCGCACCGAGGAGTTTAACAGGCACCGTCTGAGACGGTTGGAAAAACAATTAATTCCCTTTCTGGATTTATTTGGCCGAGTCGATTCGTTTGCGCTGAGACTGCGAATTTCCAATGAACTTGGTCCAAAGGTGTCTGCAAGACCATTTAGCCTTTCGCTTTCTTAACACCAACGCGAAAGGATTTAATATGCGACTTCAGGCATCAGATGCCTCGAAATATCGAATACTCGAACTTTCAGATGGGTTTGTGATCGATGCCCCCGATCGTAACAAGGTTCATGTCGAGTTTTGTAGAACCCACTTTCGTCTCTGCTGTGGTGATGGTCTGCAAAAGTTGAGCGGACTGATTGAGTATCGCCGTTTGCTTGAACATATCGCTTGGGGACTGATGCAAGACTGGGAGCCGCCGAAGAAGGACCGCAAACCGTGGCCGGGAATCAAAGAGTGGGCTGTCAGTAATACTCGGCGGTCGCTTGGAGGTCGAGTGTACCAACAGTGGTGTCGCTTGCTGAAGCAGGCGGACACATCAATCATCGCAGTTCAAAAATCTGTTTTCTCAGTGACTCTCGGAGCGGCTAGTATCACGCTGAATGATCACTTTTACCGAGATCGTTTTCTGGTGAGAGACGTCATTCGGTTTCGAGCTGCTGCGATCGCCGCGAGGCATATCCAAACTCTGGCGAGAATCAAGAAAAGGAATCAAATTCTGCAGTCTCCTCAAGTTTCACAGTTGCATCAATTGGTCGAGGGGATGGGGGGATCGGCTCACGTCAGCGTTGATGTCGATGAAATTGATGAAACCACAGCAATGGATTTTCTGCAGCGGTGGCTGGAGCTTTTTTCGGCGGGAAAATGCTATACCAGTCTGCGTCGCACGTTGATGAACTTACCCGGCGGGATCGCAAGCGGGCTTTTGGTCAATCTGCCAGAGACCCAGCTACCAAGGCCAATCCACCAGAGACTTGAACTCCTGGTCGTGTTATTGGCCGCGGAACAGACGAATCAGACGAACCAGCGTGTTTTCCATTTTGCGCTAGCAGATCGTATTCGAGTTGCAATGTCGATTGTGAGCCGCGGATTCGGCCGCCAACTTAATCACCGATCCACGCAAGATGTCAACTGGTTTGTAAAAAAACTCGCTGAATATCCCGAGCCTCATGGTGGCAATATCGTGGGGTTGGCAACGAAAGTGGTCCGATCTCACAAGGATGAAACCAGCTGCCGCATAGAGACCGTCCTACGTCAGTACGGTTGTGATACCGAACTACAAAGCCCACCAATCAATTTGCCCGACACCCCGGAAATCCAATTCCTCGCAACGCCCGCTCAGCTATGCGAGGAGGGAGTGCGAATGAAGCACTGTGTTGAAATGTTGATTCCGGAAGCGATCGAAGGCAGGGCCTTCTTTTTTCATGTCGAGAAATATGGATGTTCGGCCACAGTCCAAGTCGACTCGATTACTGGACAGATCTATCAGGCAAAAGGGCCGTTCAACAAATCTAATCGTGCGTGTCAGTGGGCGACGCGGTTCTTGCGACGGTGGGGCGCAGCGATACCACGACAGCTCCCCCCCACTCAGGTCGAAGTTCACCGTTTGGATCCGGATTCGGTGCAAGCACTCCCGTTTTAGACGGGAATCTAATTTGAATGGACCAAAGGTGTCTGACGGCATCTTTATGTTGCTGTTCGTCAATGAAAAGGAGGACAATGCCAATGAAAATTCTGCAAACAGCGCTTGCTCGTACCAATGTTGAGGCACGCGATTACCAAGAGCGATTGATCACAAAAACACTTCAGATGTATGACCAACCATTCAAAGACCGCTTTGGTCGAAACCGATCAGCGGTTAATTCAATTTTGGTTGAAAGTCCCACGGGAAGTGGCAAGACGGTGATTGCACTTCTTATCGCGTTATGCATGCAGCAGAAGCATGGTTTGAGCGTCGGTTGGGTGGCAATGCGACGGAATTTGTTAACTCAGGCAGCGGGCGAAAACATCAATCGTGGTTTCAATGTCGATATGAAGCTGATTTCGATGTTCGATCGAGATCCACCGAAGGTTGATTTTCTCGTCGTGGACGAAGCGCAACACGATGGCGCCCGCAGTATGGCATCACTACATTCAAAGGTTGCACCCAAAAAACTGCTGGGACTGACGGCGACTCCGTTTCGCAGCGACAACATCAAACTCTGTTTCGAACAGGTCAATCGGGATGTGGGAATCGAGCAACTGATTCAAGGTGGCTACTTGAGCCGATTTCACCACTACACGATACCACGATACACCGCGAAAACGGTCGCCGACACATTCTTGCGGGAGCGGAGTCGGTGGGGAAAATCGCTGTTGTTTTTTCATCGGTATGAACAGTGCATGGAAGCTCAGCAAAGACTGGCTGCTGCAGACGTGAAAGCCGAAGTGGTTACAGCGACAACGGATCGAGAACAACAGATACACGACTTCGCAACCGGCAAGATCACTGTGTTAATCAGTATGGGAATTCTGGCCGAGGGATTTGATTGTCCGTCATTACGCACTGTCTTCTGCAGGCCATCAGGTAAAGGTTGTACTATCCAGATGTGTGGCCGGGTTTTTCGCAAACACAAGCGACTGAAATTCAAAAACATCGTGCAGTGCGGCAGCACACGATATCCAATCACCAAAACGGCGACACCTTCTGAGCAATACGCTTGGATGGATGGACACTGGAAGTCCCTAAAGCTGAATGAGCAGATGGCGGCAGTTAGCAGTCGCACGCTTCAGTTAATCGCTGACTGCCATACCAATTTACCTGCGTTTGTGATTAAGAACCGAAAACGTAGTACACGATTTGACGCCTCGGCTTTCTGATGCCGCAGGTGTTTTCGATTCAACATTCAGGTGAGTGCCTGACTTCTTACTTTTATGAGGATTGACAATGAAAAGAAAGACTTTTGAGTATGGCACAACTCGCGTGCGTGACCTTGCCGTCATTACCGGCGAACTCGACAAACAGGGTTTGCCCAAGGTTAACGGTATTGAGTTTGGTGGTGAGCTGTTGGTGCCAACGCGGCGTTTTTGGAATTCATTTTTCAAGCGATTTCAAATCTCCGATGCCATGTTCCGCTTTTTTACTTACGAAGAAGTGCTCAGGCGTGTCACTGAACGCACTCCATGTGAACGTTTTCAGTATTGTATCGAGCGACAGCAAAAGTCCCCCGGAAAGCTTCTTGCGGCAACTGCTCCAGAGCGTCCCGTTTCTGGTTTTGAAGATGTCAAGTCACTGTTAAAGCAATATGACGCACAACAGTTGAAATACTCGAATGGGGTAATTTCAAGTACGCACATCCCCGCATCGGGTGATGGCGAATTCAAGATTGGCGGGGACGACTTTAAGAACCGTTTTGTGCTTGAGACTCCAATCGATGGTTACGGCATGCCCAAGATACATTTGTCACTCTTAAGGACTCTTTGTTCCAATGGCGCAGTCGGATACAGTCAGGCCTTTCGCACTCAGGTCAATATCGGCAAGAACCCACTGAACGGAATCTCACGCGCTCTGGACACATATGACAATGACAATGGTTACGCAGCGCTTTGGCAACGATTTGAAAGTGCTCAGAACTCATGGGCTTCAATCAGGGAAACGCAATCCCTTTATGCTCTGCTGGTCTCTCTGGGGAACCGCGGTGGATTCACCAGCGATGGTATCCTGAAACGTTTTTATACAATGAGCGGCCGGCCTCACGAGCTATACGGGATCGCCAATCTTGATTCTTTTTCGCAGAAGCGCCAGCGGGTTCTCCCTGCAAAATGCAGGGTCTACGATTTGATAAATTTCGCCAGCGAAGTTGCCACACACCAATCCACTCCGGAAGCCAGTCCACAACTTCAGGCTTACATTGGCACTCTGGTTTCTGATGAATACGACATGGAGGGAACTGCTGAAAAGATTGTGGATTTTCAGGATTTCTTTGTCGGACCAGGTACCGACCGCGGCTTTTCAATGAACTGAGCCCGGATAAGAACAAAGTTGTCAGAAATCCTTTTTGGGTAAGGAGTCCAAGGCATTTAGAGCAAGGTTGATTGGGGATCTCGATACCTGCGATCACCAATACGCTTGTGTCAGGTCTTTCGGTACAGGGTCACAATGACTCTGCCGGCAACGATGCATCGATGTTGGAGACATTTCGTGTGTTGGTAATCAGGTCACCAGATCAAAGTTGGTTGGACTAAGTGTTTTCATGACTTGTCTTTGACATTTACTAATCCGTTACCAGAAACGACTCTTCCACCGTCCCTGTTTTGCAAAACAGTCTTCCACTCCGAATTCGGGAGCTGTGTCATCCCGTTTTCTTGTTAACAGTCTTTGGCGGAGGTGACTTCGTGGGGCGGGGAGTGGATTGTTTTCGAATCCTCTTTTTCTTCAAATCGACCTCCAATTCTTCCCTCGGATATAATACGGAATGTATGACCCGTGCCGTTGCCTCTGCGACCTGCTCCACTTCGAATAGTTGGCCGCTTCGGATTGTGATGCTGTAACGGCAAGATTCACAGATACCGACCAGACCCTCCACCAAGGCAAGATCGTTTAATAGCTCTCGATAAACTTTGACTGGAGAGGTTGAGAACTCAACGGGTAGGCGTCCGGTGTTTTCAGCAGCCATCTTGCCAGCGGTTTGATTTGAATCGTCGCCACGCGAAAATAGATAATCATTCCGCGGGCGTTGTGGTGCCCTCGCCCCCATAGGCTGAAGCATAAACGAGGGAATGTCACGGTTGAAGTCAATTCGAGCTATCGGCTTGGATTTGTCTGGTGTGATCAGTACTTTCATCTGTTGTGTTCCACCTGGGAAAGAAGTTCTGTTCGGGGGCGTGGTCGGTGCATTGATGTGTCTCAATTGACACACCCATTTTTGTTCCGTCTGGTGGAACACCACAAAAAGTAGACCTAATCTTCTACCCACTAAAGAAAGATGATGCGTTTTGGTTTCGAATCAAGTCGCGGCTCAGACATTAAGGCAAAAGACGGACACCTTTGGGGTATGTCGGAAAAAAAGGATCTAACTTTTATTTCTGCAACTTGAACTGATTCCCCAAAGGTGTCCATGCCTCCATGTAGCGTGAAGGATTGCAAGCTAACTGGATTCAAATTGGAGTGAGGAATCGCATGGGCAAGAGGCTTAACAACTGTGGAAAGTACAATTTGAGACAGCATTCCCATGGATTGGTCATCGATGCTCCGGATCGTCAGCAGGTGGAGGTTGAACTGCGAGCGACACACTTTCGTGTCTGGTGTGGCGATGACCAACCAGAACGTATCGGACTCGTTGAATACCAGCGAATGCTGACCAGTGTTGCTTGGGGTCTTATGCGGGACTGGACGCCACCGCGTCAGGATCGCAAACCGTGGCCTGGAATCAAATCATGGGCAGTTGGCAACACTCGTCGATCCATCGCGGGACCATTGCACGGGCATTGGTGTCGCCTTCTGGAGAAAATTGATCCCAAGATCATTCGTGTCCAGAAAGCTATCTTCTCGGCGACATTTGGCCTGCCACGCATTGTTTTCAGCGAGGCGTTTTACCGTGAACCCTATCTTGTTCAGGATGTAATCAATCACCGCGCTGCTGCCATTGCCACCAGGCATGCTGAGAGCTTGATTCGCAAGAAAAGACAGTGCCAGAATCTGCAATTACCTGCGATTGCTGCTTCGATCGGCTTCGACATCGGTGCGATCGAAGACGGGACACAAATTGATCACTTGCGTCAATGGCCACAGCTATTTTCAAAGGACGACGCCTACAAGAGTCTCCGCCGCACGCTTATTCAGTTGCCAGGTGGTATTGCCAGCCATTTGCTGATCAACCTTCCTGATTTAAGGCTCATCCGTCCGATTCGTAAAAGAGTCGAATTAAGCACACTTCTGCTAGCTGTTGAGCAAGAGAACCAAACCAATCAGGACATTTTTCAAATCGCTGACGAAACTCGTATTCGGGCAGCGATGGATCTGGTCGGACAGGCCTTGGGGCGTCGTCTGAACTGGCGTTCGACCATGGATATCAGTTGGTTTGTAGAACAACTCGCTGATTACCCCGACCGGCACCGAGGCAACATCATTGGTTTGGCGAAAAAAACACTTGGGCGACAACGCGACCAATCCACTGAGCAAATCAATCGAGTGATTCGGGATTTTGGAAGCAAAACAAGTGTCATGCTTCCGCCAGTTGCATTACCGACAGATCCTGAGATTCGTTTCTTGGGCACGCCTGCGGAAATCTTTGAAGAAGGAGCGGTGATGGATCATTGCGTGCAACGCCTGATCCCCTACGCCATTGATGGCAAGGCTTTCTTGTTTCACGTCGAAAAGTATCAGTCAACTGCCACCGTGCAGGTTGACGCGCTCGGAGAGGTTCGTCAGTCGCGGGGTCCATCCAACTGCTCGAACCGAGCTTGCCAATGGGGGGCACGGATCTTGCGTCGTTGGGGTGAATCATTCCCAAGGCCCAACACATAACACAAAGCGGAAGCCGTCTGGCTAGATACCCCAAAACGGACCTATGTGAAGGAACTGCCCTCTTTGAGTGACCGTCGCGAGGACGCAAGCAAGGGAAAAGCGTCCCATGACGCAGGGTTTGATTTTCTTCTTGCTGCTCTGTAATCACTCACGCGAATTGCGTTTCATTTTTGACTCGGCTGTTTCTGATTCGCGACCCTTTAACCGCTGCTCACAGGCAACCTCGACAAGAGCCGACGTTGCCGATTCAACGGAACCAGCAAGTCGAAGAAATTTTTCCGCAGCATCCCGGACTTCTTTGTCGTGATCCGAACGTCTCGTTCGCTCACTCTCTTCCCTGATCCTTTGCAAGATTTTGGCGACATAGACGTAGGACGGCTCTTCTTTTTTGTCGGACGCGTACTGGTCCTCCCGATACTCTTGACTCGCGCGGTATTTCGCTTCCGCGTATTTCCTGATGTCGGCCACCGGAGGCCTCGGGCCTTGTTCGAGCTTCCGTGCTTTGATGATTTGACTGTCCGCGGACTGATCGATCGGTCCCGTTTCTGCAGTCGGCCCCTTCCCAAGATCCTCCACCGCTTGCTTAAAGGCTGAGCGATTTCGAAGCCATTCGGCCAAGCTCCACCGAACGTATTTCTCAAGGATCTTCGTTCTGGCCATCTATTCCCTCTCCTGTCGAGCAGAGCATCCAACAATGCAACATTAAAGTATAGCATACTAATTTATTGGGATGTTATAGTTTTCGCAGCAGTCCCTGATAAAGCAGCGGATAGCTTCTCTGGCCTGAAACCCGCAATGACGTGGAACGCTGGAAAAAGCTGGATTTGGCTAATTCCAGCTGCCCTTCTAGTGATTTCGCAGAGGACACAACAGATCAAATTAGGACGTAAAGATAGTTTTTTGCCTAATTTTCCAGTTCTTCGGAAGATAAGGTTTACTTTCGAAGGTGACGCCTCAAGTAATCACCTTTACTTAGGGGGGTAGTCAAAACCGGCTTGATCACCAGGAAATCAAATGCTTTTGGTTCAGGTATCCAAAGGAAATTCTCCCGAACACTCATGCCAACTTTACATCTAAATATATAATGAGTATACTTCAGGTAGCGAGAGCTTTCGAAACACCTCGACAAGTCGCTTCGATTAATTCCGAGCAGTGACGAAACGCCCTCGGGCGTCCGGTTGGGTTGGCTACCCCACCGCTGAAGAGTCAAGCCAACAACCATTAGGAGATGAGTTATGAGTAACAACAAAAACCAAGACAACGAGCAGTTACCGGAGAACAAGAGAACGTCAATGTACGAACAGGAAGTTAAGATTAAAGATCGCTACAAAAAACAGCGTAGCCTGCACCTCACGAATAAGCCGATCACTGGGGGATTTCTCCGCGTCGGTCGGATCGACGTTGAACTGAAAGGGCAGGTAGTCAACTCCGCTTGCAAATACGGGCACCTGCATCCCAACGGAGTCCTAACGAAGATGGGGCCGTTGTACGAACAGTTTGGTCTAGAAGACGGCGATGAAGTCAAAATGGAGTGCGTGTCAGAAAGCTCTATTCGACTCGATCTTGGGAGCGACATCAGGAAGAGCAATATAAGCGCTGAATGTAATGCCAAGCCTGTTTTAGAAAAAAAAGGATGTAGGCAACGCCATCACGAACCGTTTCGCATTCAAAACTGGGCACGGTGGAATCCGACTCAGGAGAAGGACGTCTATTTTGCATTTGGGGAGTTGCGAAGATTCACTGACTACACCTACTGCAGTTCAATGACCAAAGAAATAGCTAGGGGACTAAACTACTCATGGTCCCCAGAAACTGACATACCGGATTCGCTCCTAATAGAAGACGCAACAGAAACTCAGGTAGTCGCAGAGTTTAAGATGCGATCGTCGCTATTTAAGGCTAACCATAACAAGGAAGACGTCGACGTGCTTGTGGTTTGGGAAGACGATGATCCATACAGAGAGGATCTTCCCAACAAAATCGTTTGTTTGAAAGAAGTTGCCAAGAACGCTGCTGCAGAGGAAATCTATAATCACGATTTGCAAAAAGGATAGAATGGCAACGTTTTGCGTCACCCATATTCCGAAGAGCAATAACTCACCAGATTCAACCAGATGGAATTGATTTCTCGGTTGGAATAGTGGTTCAAGCCCTTCAACCTGGGGAAAATATCTCGACAAGACCAAAGGTGTCTCGCTGATCCCTTTCAATCTTGTCCCGAAGCTTCTCAGAGAGCTTCGGTGTCCCGTTCTTTAGGAGTTGATGTATGACTGACCAAACACGAAATCCAATCGATCCCACCTGGGATTACCAAAAATGTCACTGTTCGAATTGTGGAACAGTGACGGAACATGCGATTCGATCCGAGGCCACCGATGCATTGGCGTGGCAGACTCGAATTTGCGGGGAGTGCGACTGGGAGTTTTTCGTGATGACGCCAGATACTGATGTGAAGCCGACGGTGCTCAGGTTCCAGCAGTGGCTCCCAACTCGACGCTTCGAATCGTGACTGCGAGAGACCAGATCGGACAGAACGAGCTGAGATTTTTACCAAAAGGACAAACCAATAATGCCCGGATCATTTGAGCGAGCCAATCAATTCCATCGGAAGTTACAACTCCTGAAGACGCTCGACCAGTCAAGGATGGGAATGACGATGGAAGAATTGCATCGCTCGGTCCAGAATTGGATGGGCAGCGAATTCAGTCGCAAAACGCTCCAAAGAGATCTCAAGTTTCTGCAAGAGGCGGGCTACCCGGTGGACTGCTATAAGACGCCCGATCCAAGCCGACGTACAGTCTGGAAAATGGAGAAAAACCCTGACATCAGGCTGGTGGATCCGCAAGAAAACGAAACCTTGAGTATCACTGAGTTGCTTTCCTTCTATGCGGCGAGGCAATTACTCCTGCCTCTCGCTGGAACACCCTTCTGGGACGGTATTCAATCGATGTGGCGCAAAGTTCAAGAACAGATGCCGCCTGCGGTCTGGACGCATTTGGAGGCGGAGCTTCCGAACTGGCTGATTCGCGGGCCTCTGGAAAAGAACTACGAGGCAAAATCAGGAAAGATTTCGTCTCTTAACTCGGCCTGTCTGACAAATCGCAAGACTCAGCTGACCTATCAGAAATCAGGGGAGGGCGAGACGACTCGCATCGTTCACCCTTACACCATTGTGATGCAAAGCAACCAAATCGTACTCATCGCCGTCGAACCTGAAGATGATCCTGAGAAATACAAACACTTCAAACTGGATCGAATCGTTGCCGTCAAGCCACTCGACAAGCGTTTCAAGCCACGAAGCGACTTCGATCCAGGCGAGCACTTCAAGTACAGCCTCGGCCTCTTCCGAGGGAGTGAACCCCAAACCTTTCGAATCCGATTTGCACAGAGTCGAGCAGGGTGGGTGCGGGAAACGCCTTTCCACTCAAAGGAAATTATTGAAGAACTGGCCGATGGAAGTCTGGTTGTAGAGATTCAGGGCTACGAGGAGGAGTTGGTTCCTCGCATTCTAGGTCAGGGAAACGAGGCCGAAATCCTTTCCCCTGAATCGGCTCGGCAGCAAATTCGAAACATGACACTCAACCTCACAGAGATGTACCACGCCACGCCTGCCGTGTGACACTCAACGCAGAAGAATAAAAATGAAATTCATCAACGTACAAGGTGGCTTGCTGACAGCGCATTTCAGTCACCGGGACCCTCTGGAAACATGCCTTGCTTTTCGCCAGAAATACGGTGAGTTATTTGGTCTGCAGTCGATCCCCCATGACGAAAGCAACGACGTCATGCTCATGCTGGCCAGTCAATTTGGAGAGCAGCATGAACAGGACGTCATCGCCGAATTGAGCGAGAAGTACGGTGACGGACTTTGCCGGATCGGCGGCCAAACGGATGACGCCCAAAAAGAAGAGCAATACATCCTGACCCTGCAGGCGATGGATGAGGGAAAGCAATTGATTCATAGCGGCTTCCTGAAAATGTCGGGTAGATCGGCGGACTGGGCTGACGAAGTAGAACAGCGATTCGGCCTTCCGGCACCGGTGAATCTTTGGGGGGAACCTGATTTGCTACGTCGTGTCGATCATCTCAAGTGTGGTAGTCGATTTGGTGATTACTACTATGAAGTTGCTGATGTGAAATGTTCCCGCACGAGTAAACTGCCAGCCCGATTGCAGGTTGCGTTCTACAGCGTATTGCTTGCTGACTTGCAAGGTTTTTCTCCGGAACTCGGGTACGTACTACCAAGATCCAGGAATCCCGACGAGGGTTCGGTAACGAGGTGGGAGCCGTTTCAAATCGAGTCAGTCCTGCCGATTGCAGAGCTCTTCATTCGTGAAGAGTACTGGCGAATTGTTCTGGCAGATCCTGACCAACATGTCTCGACCACGGGTTACAGCAAACCCCTGTCAAAACATTGGGCAGAGTCAAATGGCCTGTTTGGCGAAAGCCTGGGGGAATCGGACATCTGCCTGCTCCCGAAGATGCGTCTACCCGTGAGACGTCGATTGCTTTCTCGCAAGGTCCACAACATCGACTCGTTGTCGAGACTCAGCGATGAAGAACTGGATGCCTGTGCGGGTCCGGGTGCGACGGCGGAGGGTCTGAAGAAACAGCGAACCCAGGCTCAAGTCTGCGTTTCGGGTCGTCCGCTGTGGCGAGATGCTCATCGTCCAGATTTGCAATCGATCGTCAATTCCGTGACGTCCAATCAAGACTTTGGCACATTGGATTTTCTGCAAATCGACAATGCGAACGTACCGATTGTTCACTTTGATATTGAGGGCCACCCCTTCAGGGAAATTGAATACCTGTGGGGGTATCAAATTGATTTGCCGGGAGATCGACCGCGGCCGGCGGACGCCTATGAACCTGTCAAACAAATCTGGGCAGAGACCCCGACGGAAAATGAAGAGCAGAAAGCCTTTGAAACATTTCTATCCCAGATGGAATTGATTGAAGAGGAATACGGCGATCTCATCATTATTCATTATGCAACCTACGAGGCGACACGTTTGAATATGTTAGCCGAACGCTACGCAATTTCATTGGACGGACGGGATAATCGTCGGCGTGTGGAACGCCTGAGTCGTCGGCTTCTCGACCTCTATCGCGTTTTGCAACGAGGGTTCTATCTTCCTTTTGCCAGTTATTCGATTAAAGACGTCGCGCCCGGACTAGCCAGACTGCCATCCCCGGGTGGGCCCGGGACCGAACATTGTTGGCTGCGGATTGAAGATCTGGAGACGCTGAAAACACGGCTTAGCCAAGACGGTTGGTCAGACAGTGAAGCCTTTCAAGGAGTCGAAACGCTTGCCCGGACCGCGCGAGTCAAGCAGATGGATGTGTCAGAGCTTCTTGATGCTTCAGCCAGCATGAGTGTGTTTTGGTATGAGCAGTACTGTTTAGATCGTGAACCGATCTGGAGGCATCTGATCAATCTCTACAACGCTGATGATCTAGTGGCCACGCAGCGGCTCTATGATTACCTGTTGCGGCTTCATAGAAATGGATTAGAGGGTATCGAGCGGGCAGCCAGTATGGAAAAAGGAGAGGCGACCGCATGAATCAATACCCCTTTCCAACGCTCATTGACCTTACCGAATATTTAGAGCGCGAGTTTCGGATGCAGTATCGAGAAACTGCGGAGTCGGTGCAGAGGCCGCTTGCTGACCGTGTCGAACAGGGTGTGGCCATGCCTGGCTTGAAAGTAGTTCGCCATCATCAAGAACGTGGAGGTTGGGTGACGGTTTTTGAGACGGATGCTGTGGAAAGTAAATTCCGCGCTGGAGATTACGTCTATTGCCATCCGCAAAACGAGCGTTTGGATCTTCAATCGGGCATGCTTGGTCTCCAGAAGCAGTCGCAGAAAAAGATCATCAGTATCTCAGCTGACCGCAAGACAGTGGTCTTGCCAGAGCGATTCACTGGTGACCGTACCTGGTGTCTTGATGAATTACCCAAGGAGAGATTTCCTCTCACTACTTATCCATGTCTGATGGCTGGTGTCATCGATGCAGAGAATGATGCGGGGCGAAAGGTTCAACGCTGGTTGTCCGCCGATGTCAAACCATTCTCTTCAGGGACTTCACGACTCGGACCTGAAACACTCACAACTGCTCAACGCCGTTCTTTGGAGCGAGCGCTCGCCGATGAATTCGCCATTATTCAGGGTCCTCCGGGTACCGGTAAAACTTATTTGATTGCCGAAATCATCCAGCAGCAATTGTCTCTCGATCCGAATACAAGGATTCTCGTATCCTGCTTTAGCCACGCAGCGATCGATAAAGTGCTGCATGCTGTTCATGACCAGAACCCCGAAATCCCACTATTTCGGATTGGGCGACGTGACGAAGACCCTAAGTTGCCACCCAGAGTTCAAGACGCAGGAAAAAAACTGACGGATGGCGTGGTTCCGGGCGTCTGGGGGATGACGCCATTCGCAGCGGCAGGGCCGTGGACCACGCCGCTTTTTGCTGCATATCGACAGGCAAACAATCAGCGTGATGTTGAATGCACGATTGAGGATCGCGCCGAGATGGCACGAGCTGCATGGGCATCACGCGACCTGCCCTCGGTTGATAGTCACTTTGATGTTGTGATCATTGATGAAGCAAGCCAGATGACACTGCCCAATGCATTGATGGTGATGCCACATGGAACTCGCTGCATTCTCGTCGGTGATCAGAAGCAACTGCCTCCGGTTTCCCAGTTACAGTCGCCGTTCGCACCTAGTATTTTTGATCACGCGATCGACTCTTTTGAGGAGGAACGATCTGTGATGTTGGACATCACGCATCGCATGAACCACGAGGTGTGTTTGTCACCAAGCAGACTTTTCTATGGCGGCGAACTCAAACCACGCGAAGATATTGTTGAAAGACGTTTTGAATACCCATCACCACTCAACCTGAATTGCGATCGTCCGGAATGGCTACGCAGAGCACTTGATCCCGAGGAACCAGTCCTGTTCCTTTCCATTGACCATGATACTGGGCAGGAATCAAGCGACAAAGAAGCGCAATGCGTTGCTGAGATCGTCGCTGAAATGTTGGCCACTGAAATGTCGCACAAGGAAAACCTTGCGATTGTTTGTGCCCACCGAAAACAGAATGCACTGGTGCGACGATTGACGAAGCAGGCCGTCACAAAGGATTTTCCTGAACGTAAATTGGATGTCGACGGTCTGGTCAGCGATACAGTCGAACGTATTCAGGGGCAGGAACGGGATGTGATTATCGTTTCGCTTGCTGGTTCCGAACCAAGTCATTTGTCGCTTCAGTGGAATTTTTCCCACTGTCCGCGACGCTTCAATGTATCGATCACTCGCCCCAAGTCCAAACTGTTGGTCGTCGGAAGTCCAAATTTCTTCCACTTTACGCCTGCCGTCGGACATGGCGAATCGCTCGAGCAACTCACCGGCCCTGCCGCCCTGAAACGTTGGTATCTGGACCGACTTGACCGCGAACAAATCGTAGTCGTGAACCATCCGTTCTGACCCAACAAAAATGCGCCAAAAACCTCGTTGCGTGTCCCAAAGGTGTCCCGCTGCAGGAACACAATCAACGCACTGAATCAAAACACATGAATAAATGAGGTGAAACTTTGACAAAGGATACAAATGTAATGCTCCAACAGTTGCACGCAATCGCGATTGAAGCCCAAAAAGAGTTGCAGATGGTCCGATTCCCGCATCAGCGAAAAGCCGAGGCCCAACGACTTCTTCATTGCCACGATCAGCTTGAGTGCAGGGAATTCGTTGCAGTGGATATCGAAACCACTGGAAATAACCTGCACGTCGACGAACCGGTGGAGATCGGGGCTGTCCGATTTAACTTTTCCGGAGACATTCTGGATCGATTCCACGCTTACGTGAAACCATCGCGTCCTGTTGACGACTTCGCTTTCAAGACACATCAGATCGATGCTGACATCCTTCGAAGAAGCCCTGAACTCAAAAACGTCCTTCCGGACTTGATCGATTTTCTCGGAGGCGAAGAGACGCTCGTGATTCAGCATAGCGACCGATACTTTGACACGAGGATTCTGGGATTTGCGATGCTTGACTTGGGATTGGAGCATCCAACACACGCGATCGTTGACACGATGAATCTGGCTCGTAAATTGGTCATGGTTTCACGTCTCGAGCGGGAGTCGGAAACCGGCGACGCCTCGTATTCTCTAGCCGTCTTGTGCCGCATTTTTGGTATTTCAGAAGAGCAGCGGCACCGCGCGTTGCCCGATGCGGAAATGACCATGCAACTGTTCTTGCAGCTGTGCCATTGCGAGCCGCAGCGTCTTTTTAAACACAAGAAAAAATTACAACAAGTGCAAGATATTTTCAGGGCTCCAGAACCGAGATATTCAAAGAAGCCTCGATTTTTCACCAACCTCCCCATGCAAAGGCAGGTGCCGCAACGGTACAAGGAAATCTTGCAGGCGATCAATAATCGGGAAGCATTGGAAATTCAAGTGCGATCAGAGACAGGCGACATCTCAGGTGTTATCCATCCCCTTTGGTTCACCGAGAGTTCAGACAAACGAGATGATTGTAAATATCTGGTCTACCGTATGGCGGGTCAGAATTCACGGGAGCGAATCTTGATGGAGCACGTGGTTCGTTGGAAAAGGTTTGAAACGACGAACGAGCAAATCTGAGAAAACTAAAGTCAATTTCGAAGATGTCTCACGTCATTCGTACAAGCATTCCACCCACAGAAATTTTGGAATCTCACTATGCCAAAAATTAAATCCGTTCTCGAGTTATCGAAATTCAAGGTTGGACAAACAGTTTATTGGGTTGTCCTGCGGGCCGATGACACGACCTCCATTTCCCATAGCAGTTGCCCGATGTGGATGCGTACTGAGCATCCAAAGGTGCTGTACGAAAGAAAACTCCTACCGTCTCTTGGTGGTTCCCGTTTACCAAAGTTGCACGCGTCAGATTTTTTTCTCATCACACAACTGTTAAGCCAGCAACCTGTCGTCGAGGAATTCAAGATCAAGGAAATTCGCAGATCCGCCAACACCGGAGAGTTCAGCTATCTCAACGAAAACGATGAATGCATGCCAGAATCTTTTTTGTTCTGCCGTCGCGCGGAAGCTACAAAGGAGCGTTCAAGATTGCGAAAGATGATGCTGGAGTGGTTAGAGGAATCAGGATAGAGCCATTCAGTGAGTTGCCAGACTTCCGGCAAGAGTCATTGCCGCATTTGTCAGTGAAAAGTGCACGAGAAAATCTTGATTTGATAAGGGTTTTAATGAACATTTTGATTTGAGAATCCCCGACTATCTCATTTGTGAATCCTTTTTATTCTAAGAGTGATTGAATCAGCACCGCGGACGGGGTTTTCAGCAACCGTATCTACTGTAGGGAATTGGTAAAGTTCGGCTCTCATAAGGCAGTGGGTTTGGCGTGAAGACCACTGCTAGTTCAACGGTGTTCGATCGTAAGTTTAGAAATTTGAGGAGCAAGCCATGAACTGTCGGTAGGCAAGGGCGAATACCTGATTCATCGCTACCGTGATGCTGAATCCAATCTGCGGATCCAGCTGCACCGAATCATCAAACGCGGCCACTTGGAGCCATGGCCGAAAGCGTTTCAGAATCTTCGAGCGTCCAGAGCGACTGATTTGGTGCTGCATCATCCGATGCACGTCGTCAGCGAATGGACGGGTCACAGCATCGAGACGATGAAGAAGTTTTATCTGCAAGTGACCGATGAGCACCGTGAAGCTGCGTTGCAGGTGAAGCCTCAGTTGCCGCCAGCTGCGAGCAAGGATTCCGACTCCCAGCTGTCGGGGTAGGCGAAGCCAAACCCGAAGCCGTTAATGCCAGACACGCCAAGACATGCCGCGCAACAAAAAAGCCAAACACCGATAATGTACGGCATTTGGCTTTGAGTGTCCTGGCCTGTCTGGCCCTTCAGTAGCGGCAGAGGGACTCGAACCCCCGACACGCGGATTATGATTCCGCTGCTCTAACCAGCTGAGCTATGCCGCCGTTTGATCTTGGCTGTGGACCTGCAAAACTATCGGAATTTCGAGGGTGGTTTGATCACCAATTCCAGCCTGTTTTGGTGCCTCGGGGCAGAGAACAGACAACGCAGACTTCGGCTCGCGTTTGCAGGACACATTTCCAAGCCAGCAGGTTACTCAGAAAAGGGTTCCTGATAAACCGGGTGTCTGTTGATAATGTGCTCTCTCTGCACCGTTGGAGCATGCGATTCGAGTCAATTACGCGATTTTGAACCGTTGTGGCAAGAGGATATCAGCCCCCGGGTTTGCATAATTCGATCCAATGACCATCGGGATCCTGAACGAACGTTTGAAGTGCACCATCGGGTCGGGTTTTGCGGGGCAGCCGGACGGCTCCGCAGGTATCCAGATGGTTTTCCCATTCGTCAAGGCAGTCGACAATCAGAGCAAAGTGCCCTCCGCGATGGTGCGAGTGGACGGGTTGCTGGCGGTCGCCAATCAGATGCAGTTCCTGAACTTTTCCCAATCGAAACCAGGCTCCGGGGAAGTCAAAGTCCGGTCGATCCATGGTTGGCAGTTGCATCACATCGCGATAAAAGGCGACGCTTCTGTCGACGTCTTCGACGTGAAGGGCGACGTGATCGAGTTGTTGGGCTTCCATCGGTTTTCAGCCATTCCAGTTGGGGGATGAATCAGGCACGCATTGCCTATTCTTGCGGAACCTGCAGGCCCCTTCCAGTCGCTCGGCTGTCTCCACTGCAGATGTCTAATCGTCCGCCATTTCCAGAGTGGCTTCCGCACAGGTTTCCTCGCTCTCCCAAAGTCGAACTTTGTAAGCGGATGCTCCGGTTCCCTCCAGAATCTGGGGACAAATATCCCGGAGAAAATGAATCGCCATGTTCTCGGCGGTCGGATTGCTGTCCAGCTCGTAGATTCGATGGGGTTCGGAGGAGCGTATGGCGGCGAGTCCATTTTCATCCTGTTTCCAGAGGATGAACGTGTGGTCCCAATTCTTATCAATCCAACCGTTGACACTCTGTTTCAACTGCTTGAAATCCAGAATTCGACCAATCTCATCCTGTTGTTGGCCGGTCAGATAGACCTCAAGTGAGTAATTGTGTCCGTGCAGATTTCGGCACTTTCCTTCGTGGCCAACCAAGCGGTGACCGGCGCAGAAGGTGAATCGTCGCATAATACTGAGGGGCACGGTCGATAAACCTCGGTGCTGAGGGGAAAGCGTGGAAGTCAAACACTCATGATACCTTAGCGCGGAGTCTACCCGAACGTTGAGACCTCGCCGAGAGGACTTCACCCGTGGACCGCTTCCTCGAGCCGTCGGTTCGTGGCAAACTGTTGTCATCACCACTCTCACTCAGGAACGTTCCATGCCAGATGTGCGCCAAGCTCAACCTCTTGCGGTACCCGATTCCGAGGCTCTGCGTTTTCTCCCAGAGGGCCCCATTCCGTTTCAGGATGGTTATTGTTCGTGGGTGGGAATCCAGCACGGTGCCGATTCAACATCGGGCAGCCTCAACGTGTTGAACTTGAGTACGCTGGAAAACCAGAGCCATCCTTTGCCGGGCCGCCCCGGTTTTGCCCTTCCCTGCCAAACGCCTGACCAGTTTGTGGTGGGGTGTGAGCGGTCGCTGGGGTTCTTCAATGTAAAAACGCAGGCATGGAATCCGTTTTGTGAAGGAATCGACGCGGATGTTACCAACACGATTATCAATGATGGAATCTGCCATGAAGACAACCTGATTTTCGGGACCAAGGATCTGGAATTCGCGACCCGGAAAGCAGGTTTGTATCTCTATCGAGGTGCCGATCAACAGTTGATTCGCTTGAGAGATGATCAGGTTTGCAGTAATGGTAAAGCGATCTTGCCAACAGACGATGGTGGTTTACGTCTGCTCGACATTGACACCCCAACACGACAGGTCGTTGCTTACTCTCTGGACTTGGCCTCAGCCAGTTTGGGTCCAGCCGAAGTGCTGATCGATTTTGCGGGAGATCCGGCCTTGCCCGATGGAGCGATATTGACACCCGATGGATCAGGCTTGATTGTCGCGATGTTTCGGCCTGAAGTTGCAGCCTGTGGTGAAACGCGGTGGTACGATCTCGATTCGGGTGAATTGCGATGCACCTGGCAATCTGCCGGCTCGCCACAGAATACCTGTCCTGCGTTGGTGCGAGTCGGTGGGCGTTTGAAACTCCTGATCACGACAGCCGTCGAAAACATGACCGCTGAGGACCGGCAACAGTGCCCCAATGCCGGACAACTGTTCATCGCCGACATCGAACTGGACGATCGCGGAGGTCCATTAACCGACTGTTACCAGGCATGAGGCAGATTGCCTGGAGGGGCAATTGCAGACCACAGTGAACCGCCATTCCCCATCAGCGAAAGTTCCCGACCTCGATGCGATCAGACTCACGGTACGTCAGTTGGTCATTGTCTGATTCGTTGCCAGAATCGCGTTGGAATCGTTTGCGAGCAGCGGTTCTCCAGCCCTGAACGGTTCCCACCGTCAGGTTCCTTATCCGGCGTTCCAATTCCTGCTGAAGGGCAGGATCGAGTCGCGCCTGTGCAGATCCCAAGTCGATGTAGGCAGTGGGTAACCGTTCCATGATCTGCCGCATCGTTTCCTGTGTGATGCCACAATCATGCAGGGTCATCATTTTCAGCGATGGTGTGTTGAGTAGCTGCTGCAACAATTTGTCATCGATTTTCCAGCCCGACAGGTTAATCGATTCGATGTTGCTGTCCACGAGCAATGGCATGAGTTGGTCGTTGGGGATCTGGACTCCTGCCAATTGCAGTTCACTGACCTGTTTCAGGTCGGCAAGCTTCTCCGTTGCGTAATCATCGAATTGGACACGGTTCATCGATACTCGCCTCAGAGATGCGATGTTGCTCAACCATGTAATCGTTCCTACCGAGATTTGCGTATCATCCAGATTGATGTCCCAAAGTGATTTCAGTTGGCTCCAGGCAGAGATGACCTCGGGTTCAAGTTTGCAGCCGGGAACGGACAGGATGGAGAGTGTTTTGAGCTTGCCAATCAGTTTCAGCTTTGCTGGCGAAATCGAAGCGTAGGCAAGCGTTAGTTGATCAAGGTTTTTGCAGACCAGAACTTCGTCCAGGATGGTGTCGGTGACATTTCGGCCGCCCACCGCGAACCAGTCAAGGTCTCGCATCCCCTTCAATTTTGCATGCTTGGGCCATGGCGCATTAATGGAAAGTCCCAGAAGTGATTTCGCATTGCGGATCTCCAGTTGTTCAGGACATTGCTCCAGATGAAGTTCGGTTTTAAGTAATGGGACATCGACCAGACTGACGCGTTTGGCTGCATTCAATTTGCTGATTCTGAGTCGTCGCAGATGATCGTGTTGAGACAGGTCAACCGTTGCAATGCTCTCTCCGTTAATCACCAGTTCGTCAAGCTTGGGAAATTCATCAAGGATCCAGGAAAGCGATTCCGTTTCGAGTTCGCATCCACGTATTTGCAGAGTTTCCAGTTGTTGCATGCCTGCCAGTTGCCGGATCTGGTCGAACGTGATTCCAGTCAAGAACAGGTTCAGGTGTCTTATTCCGGAGTTCCTGCTGAGTGGGGTCAGATCAGCGTTTTCGAGCGGGAATCCAGTCAGATTCAGTGTGCTGGGGCCGGTTCTTTCTCCCAGTTGTTGAAGCCAACGGGACGTGAATTCCAGAGGTTCTTTCTGTGTGTGCATGCCGTTGATAAAGGAAGTCTTGTAGCTTCCCAACTCAAAGGATCGCAGGTTTTGCATTTCTTCGATGGAAAGATGTTTCAGATCGCGGGCGTAGCATCCGAAATTTTGCAGACTGGGGGTTCTGCTTGCTGTGAAATGGGTTAACCACATATTCCCCGGGATCTGTGCATCGTCCCGAATGATTGTTTGAAGGAATCCCAGACCTTCATCGAATGAGGAAAGGAGGGGAAGATTGTCCAGTTCCAGAGCATGTTTCTGGTTTCGATCAAGGCTGACGGTTTCAAGCAGGGGCAGGTTTGCCAGTTTGATCTTGAGCGTACTCGGGTTTGAGATGGAGGTGGTTCGAAAGACACGAAGGTTTCGCAGGTTGGGCCAGTCGTTGATTTCCAGTGATGCAGTTGATCCCTTTTTCGGGCGTGAAAGCACAAGTACCTTCGCCGTTTGCGACCAACCCGGTTTTCCCAAATCTGACAATCGGAGATCGGTTTCGGTGAGGTTGATGCTTTCGAGCCGAAGTTCCTTCAGGCGGTTCAGTTGAACGTGGTTCAGATTGGTTCTTGAAAGATCCAGCTCTTTGAGGTACCTGCAATTGGCAATCGCCTCGATTTCAGCTGTGCCAAGTTTGTGTCGGCTGATTTGCAGGCCGCGAAGGTGGGGGTGGCGTGCCAGAGAAGCCAGGTCGTCTCCCCTTATTCGACAACTGGAGCATGTGAAAGTCACGAGCCCGTCTGTGTTGCAGGCCAAACCCGTTAAGTGGTGATTGGCAGAATTCAGATCAATGGAACGAACCCGGAGGAGGAGTTGCTGCAAACCCATGGGAATATGGGGCATCATGATCTCGGGAACCCACGCTGACATGAAACAGTTCCCCGAACGTGTGATCTGTTTCGCGAGTCTCTGATGTTGTTTCGCAACGCGGTATTCACTGCCCATGATTGCAGTTGGGACGATTACGATTACCAATGCGATACCGAGGTCGAGAAGTTGCAAACGACGTCGATTCTTTCCGGTGGCGATGCATTGACCACGGAACCAGACGTAGCTGTAAACAGCCAGCACGATGAACGCAGTGAACGTGATGTTGCCGAGCAAATGAAAGGGCGACCAAAGGCGGTGGTCACGTCCACCCTCACTCGCATAACTGATGTCGTAACGCAGAGGCCAACCCGCCATCGTGGGCATGTCATCGAGCGTGACAATGCGGTTCATCTCCTCGGACTGAGAGACCCCAAGCCAAAGGCCATTCGTTTCAACATAACGATAAGGCAGATTCGCGATGACCATCCCTGAAAGCACCAACATGGAGAGAAGGGCTGATACAAAATGGATCTGCGCTGCTGATCGAGACTCAGTTCCTGTGGCGTTGGTTTCAGGGAAATGCATGCTCCAATTCCAATCAGCGGCCCAATTCCGGTGGGGCGTTAGTCGGTCGGTCGATCTAGTGTAGTGTGCCTGACAGGGTGACAAGGGGTCTCGCCGAAAGTGACTGCACGCGTCAGCCCAAATGCACAGTGTCAGCCCAAATGCACAGCGTCAGCCCAAATCCGTTGCGTGGCCGGTCCGATGGAGGTGGCTCACAAGGTCCGCCAGAGCCGACCCGATGAATGGGAGAAGCCAGAGAGCATGGGCGGTTTCATGCACCCAGATCCGCCTTTTCGTTGCCCTCGTCGTCGTAACGGTTGAAGGCAAAGTAGACATAAGGAATGGGCAGGCAGGGCAGAAGCAGCAGAAAGTAAATCCCAATTAAAAAGGAGAAAGAAAGGGTCAGTACCACGAAGGCCGTCCATAACCACCACGTGTCTCGCCAAAGTCCCAGCATTTGCTTCATGAGTTGATTCCGTGGAAAGCCTTGTTGGCTCTATTTTGGCTTCCTGTTGTCAGAAAGCAATGTGGCCAGATTTTTCCGGCGATGACCGACCTGTCCTGCGTTCGAGTGCTTTGAGGCGGTGCCTGCCCACCATGACTAACCGCCGTGTGTCCTGGTTTACCCGCAGCGGTTGCTGTCAGGGCGATTCGATGGGAGGCGTTTCCCAGTCCAGGGGCGATTCGGTTCCGTCAGGTTCAATTTGCCACGGTCGCCAGAGGATGATGGGCGTCTTCGCTTTGATATCACTTTTTCGCGGTGGGATGGTAAAGGGTTCCAATTCAATCTTATTGATATCGTACTTGACACGCAGTTCTTCGAGGTCGTGTTCGAGTTCCTGGTGCAGTTGCTTCTTGTCAACATCCAGCAGTTGCAGGGTCCGCTCGGCCTGTCGTACGTCGCTACTTTGTTGTGACGCGTAACCGACGCCTCTTGCGGCGGTGGAAACGCTGGTTCGCCGGCCACCCATGAACCCACCCAGTAATGCCCCCAAGACCGAGGATCCGGCTGAGATCATCGAGGTTCGGCTCTGATTTTTTTCCCGTTCGAGCCGACCTTGTGCCGTCCGGATTTTCTTTTCCAGGGATTCCAGTTTGCGCTGGTATTTGTCGCGAAGTTTTTCGATCTGCAGATCTTTTTTCTCGCGGAATTGCTGGGTGAAATAGGCCATGGCATCCGACCTGTCACCGACCGGTGCGGTCCCTTTTAACAGATTGCATTTGTAGAGGGTCATACTGCAATGTCGATACAGAAAATCCTTGAACTGCGAACGGTACGTTCGGTACCCGCTTTTGTTGACCAGTTCAGCGGGAAGACTTGCGTTTTCAAATACGAATCCCTGCTCGGGTTCTTCGATCAGATCAATATCTTCACTGGCGGTCTCACTGGATTCCCACAGGTTGTCAGGAAAGTGGACATGACAATTGATCACTCGTTTGGCGTCTTGCCACTGGTCAAGGTCCGCTGATTTTCGAATGAAGTGCAAGGTGCCCTCGCAGTACAGAGTTGGCCGATAGACCCGTTTTGCATTTGGCTTGCTGCGAAGATTGGTTCCGGAAAAGTATTCGGCGATACTGGCGGGAACAGCAGGTCGCAAATCTTGCATGGCTTGGGAAGTCTGTTCACCCGTTTGGATATCGCCTTGTTGGGAGTTATTGGGAGAGTGATTTTCATCGTTACCACGGCCGGATACATCCTGCGGGGCTTGGTTCTTGCGATCAGCCATCAGCCGACTGATTTGGGTTCGCGCCAGGGGACCTGCCAGAAAAGACATGGCCCAGCGGGTCTGGAATACGCTGGGCTGATTATCATGCACGTTGTTCATTAGAAAAACACGGCTTCCCAATCCAGCCAGTACCCGTTCCATTTGGCTGCGGTCAAATTTCTGCCCCGCTTGTCCCGCGGCTCCTTCAAGTCCTTCCAGAACCCTTGCTTTGTCCCGTTCGGTTTGCAGTCGACCCAGAAACCAGGTGCCAATGTTGGACAAACCTTTGTAGTCAAGATCGACCGGGTTTTGCGTTGCCAGGGTGATTCCAAGCCCAAAGGCTCTGGCCTGTTTGAGCAGGGTCAGCATCGGTGGTTTCGAGGGGGGATTCCTTACGGGCGGGAAATAGCCCGCCACTTCGTCCATGTAAAAGAGTGCCCGCAAGGAACTTGTGCCAGTTTGTGTCCGCATCCATGCCAGCAATTCGTTCAGAAGAATGGTGACAAAGAACATTCTCTCGTTGTCATTCAAGTGGGCAATGGACAAGATTGTCATGCGGGGTTTCCCCGTGTCCGATTGCAGCATGTTCTTGATCGACAGTGAATCGCCTTCCATCCACGAGGCGAATGCCGGAGAGGCCAGCAGATTGTTCAGACGCATCGCCAATTCATTGCGATCCTTGGCAGGCATGAATGAATCCAGATCGACCACACCAATGCGTTCAAGGGGTGGCTTTTGAATCAATCGGATCAGTTGACCGATTTTGACATTTTTCCCTTCAAGCCATTGCTTCTGCAAAATGGATGCGAGCAGGATATGTTCGGGAGAGGTCATCGGGTCGGCATCGATGCCCATCAGAGTCAGTAACCCCGAGACCGTTCCGGTCACCCTGTCACCCATCAATTCTTTATCCTGTCTCGCCTCGGGGGGCGGCGCATCAAAGCTCTTTAGCACGGTCAGCGGTAGACCGATGTTGCTGCCGGGAGTAAGAATCGAGATGTCAACGGCATTCTTGAGTCGCTCAATACGTTCAGGAGTTTGCCCCCAGGATTCCAGACCGGAACGCCACTGAGTGGCGGTATTGGCTGCCAGTTCGTCCAGACTGATCCCTTTGCGTTTGGCTTCCCCTTCATCCAGCCACTCACGAAAATCGTCTGGCCGCAAATCGGGAAACGTCAGCATCAGGTTCGCGAGGTCTCCCTTGGGATCGACGCAGATAGCCGGAATACCGTCCAGCGCTGCTTCTTCCAGCAGTGAAATGCAGAGTCCCGTTTTTCCACTGCCGGTCATGCCGACACACATCGCGTGGGTACACAGGTCTCTGGCATCGTACATCAGCAAATCGTCTGTCAGTTCCTGCTGAACCAGATCGTAATGCCGACCGAGATAAAAGGCAGCCAGTTTTTCGAAGACGTCAGGTGAGGGTGTGGTCATGAACAGTCGCTATGAGCCTTTGGGGCAGATCGTTTGAGATCCCAACGCGTGTCGAGCCGCACGTAGGAATTTGAACTTCTATGTTTTAACCGATCACCGGGCGGTCGCGGATGCTGGATCACCGCGCTATGATGGGGAACGTCCGTCGCAACATTAGGGAAAAGAAATGCTCGATCTTTACGACAAGGTTCAGGAAGCCTGTGCCAAAATTCGGCACCACTTCACTGATAAGCCCCGAGTTGGCATCATTCTGGGTACCGGTCTGGGGGATATTGTCGAGGAACTCGACGTGGAAATCGCTCTGGACTATCAGGATATTCCACACTTTCTGACATCGACGGCGACAAGCCATCGAGGGCGACTGGTATGCGGGCGACTCGCCGGCGTACCTGTCGTGGCCATGGAGGGCCGTTTTCATCTTTATGAAGGTTATTCCCTCAAAGATATCACCTTGCCCGTGCGTGTATTCAAGGAACTGGGGGCGGAATTGATGGTCGTCAGTAACGCTTGTGGCGGGTTGAATCCCTACTTCAAGTCGGGTGATCTGATGGTCATCGAAGACCAAATCAATTTGCTCGGTGATAATCCTCTGATCGGGATCAACGATGATCGGCTGGGGCCCCGATTCCCCGACATGTGCGAACCCTATGACCAGGCGTGGATCAATCGCACGATCCAAATTGCGAGGGAACGCGAAATTGATATCCACAAAGGCGTTTTTGTCGCGGTGGCAGGTCCCAATCTTGAAACTCGGGCCGAGTATCGATTCCTCAGAATGATTGGAGCCGATGTGGTCGGGATGAGTACTGTGCCCGAGGCGATTGTGGCAGTTCATTGCGGGCTGAAAACTGTCGGTTTGAGTGTCATTACAGACATGTGTTTGCCAGATGCACTCGAACCCTCCAACGTCGACGAAATTATCGCGATTGCGAATCAGGCGACTCCCAAACTGATTGCGGTGGTCGAGGGGATCGTTCGGGAGTTCAATCACGTCAGAATGGCCTGAACGCCGGTGGGGACCATGCCGCGAACGGTTGAATCACTTTCCTCCGCACCCGCCTCGGAGTCAGATGTGCTCAGGGCGGCTGTCGACTATGTCAGTTCGCAATGTCCGGTTCTGGCATCGGGTCAGAAACCTTCAGCCGCCATCATTCTGGGAAGTGGTTTGGGGGGACTGGCCGATCATATTGTTGATCCCATTACCATTCCGTACGCAAAAATTCCCGGCTTTGGCACGTCGTCCGCCGGTGGACATCGTGGTGAGCTGATCCTGGGGGGGCTTGAGTCCACCGCAGTCATAGCGATGGCAGGACGATTCCACCGCTATGAAGGTTGGTCAAACCAGCAAATCGGTTTCCCTGTCAAATTGATGGCTGCACTTGGGGCTGAAAAACTGATTGTCAGCAACGCTGCTGGAGGGGTCAGTCCAAAATTGAGTGTCGGTGATATCGTCGTGATTCGTGATCATCTGAATTTCATGGGGTGTGATTTCACAGGACGGCAGTCATCAGCTGGTCCAGGGTCCGCTGATGGCCAGTATCGATGGAATACTGATCCGGCGGTCCACGGTCTGGGCCTGACCCGTGCTGGTGAGATTTATGATCGGCAAATGGCTGCCGAGGCGGTACGGATTGGCGTCAAGTATGGATTTAACGTTTATCCGGGGACCTATTTGGCAACTTTGGGCCCCAACTATGAGACTCGCAGCGAGTACCGGATGATGCGGAGAATAGGGGCAGATGTTGCAGGGATGAGCACGGTACCGGAGGTATTGGCTGCCCTGAGAGCAGGAATGAGGATTTTGGGACTTTCGATGGTCAGCAACGTGGCGAATCCCGACCAACCAATCAAGGCAGATCATTTGGAAGTGCTGGAGGCGGGGCAAGCAGCAGCGGTTAAACTGGAGCGGATTGTTCGAGGGGCTCTCCGCTGATCCTGAACTTTCCATTGAATCAAAGCGAGTTCACTGGGTTGCTTTGGAAACCGGATACTTTGAAAAAAACTGAATCAAGTCTGAGCAATTCATGAATCAAACGCCAAATCCAGACCCCGCGGATACGAAAAGCGGATCGTCGCATCTGCCTTCCAGGCAATTGTCCTTGGATATGGGTTCGAAAGCATTGCATGACGCCATTCATCAGCTGTCGGTTGCTGAGCGTGACGAGCAACTGACCCAAATTACGGTT
>JACLAC010018469.1_pt1 | contig 49510 bp, 35 predicted proteins | sample 8027881 | NCBI WGS metagenome assembly JACLAC01 (sample SAMN15725517, study PRJNA655200) | protist metagenome | isolation source: fluorescence activated cell sorting (FACS) single amplified genomes of... | place: Spain: Blaines Bay Microbial Observatory, Mediterranean Sea | collected 2016-01-19 | reverse complement strand
CTCAGGATCTGGAAAAGTTCACCCAGATTTTCGGCGACCCGACGTAGAAGAACAAGTGAAGAAGTTCAAAACGGAGCGTATTGGTGGTTGGGGCCTATTTTTAATGAAATCGTTGGTGGATGAGGTCGATATTTCTGGCTCGGAAGGTAAAGGGACCACAGCAATTTTGAAAATTAGTAATTAGAAAAAAGTGTTCAAAATTGTTAGGTTTTAAAGTTAGAGGTTACAAAAAATAGATGTCAAAAAGTAAGTTGTTCGGTAAAAATGTTGCCCTTGAAAGAAATGACGAAATTGATAGTTTATATATTAGCAACAATCTTGACGGAAAAACGTCGGAAGATGTTCGATTGGCTTTCGGTGAAATAAAGAAAGAAAAAGTTCTTATTAACCTAGGGCAAGTCCGATTAACTAGTAGCCGAGGGTTAGCTACCCTGTTAAGTCTGATGCTAGAAGGCGAAGAGGAAGGGGTGATATTTGCTCTTTGCGAAGTATCGGAACCGTGTATGATTATTCTCAATACTATGAATATCATGGAGTACATTGAAGGCGTGGAGATTCTAGATACAACTGAAGACGCAATTAAGTGGCTAAGTGAAAAAGATTAACCTATAGTAGATTGTATCTGATAGCAGGTTAACTTCTGAAGTATCTCATATGTGGTATGGGTTATGTGTTAGAAGTCATCTTGTTGTTCTTATTTTATCTATGCAGTCCCATTGACATTTGGCCGTATGTAGGTGGATTTCCTACGCAAGTTTATCTCATATTCTGAATTTGTAATTCCTAAGGGCTTAATTTTAGAACAATCATGATGCCTTCTGTGTCAGTACTCATACTCGTCGGGCTTAATCACTAGATAAACCATTCACCGATAAAATTTTAGTATTGACCACGACATACTAATCTTTGCGTTGAATTTTGTTTGAATATTATCGGGTAGTTTACATTAAAAAGATTCTTAATCTCACGTTTGTCAAGGAGGACTGTACATGTACTTCAACAAGTTTCTTTTCGCGTCCTTAATTATGTTAATTTCCCTTCAAACACACGTGTTTTCTAGTTATATTCATGAGTTATCCAACATTGAAGATGATTATATTCCGAGTTGGTTTGTAGTTGGCCCGTTTCCTTCAGGCAACTTAGACATTGATTATTTTACCGCAGAAATGGAAGGTGGAGAAAAAACTTTGTCTGAAAAATACATTGCGCCAGAGAGTCACGTCAATTTCCAAGGGAGTGATTTATATTTTCGCGAAAGAACCAGTTCTGGAAATGTACTCGATCTAATAAATGCGGTGGGTAATTCTCCAGGGGCAGTTGCTTATGCTTATTGTGCTTTAGTGTTAGATGAAGAAAAATATGTTGATCTTGGAATCGGTATAGATGGAGCGTTTGTCTTGTGGGTAAACGGAATTGAGGTTTTAAGAAAACGTATTCCACAAAAATTGACGTTGGATTCTAACCTTGTGGAGAATCTTCCACTCAAGAAGGGACAAAATTTTATTGTTGCCAAGATATTGAGAGACAGCTCTACTGTTGTCTTTGACGCAGGCGAATCGGCAGCCAATCTGGGGGAGAAGCCGTGGTCGTTTACACTGAGGATATTACCTAAAGGAAGAGCACACAAAATCTCGGGTGCGGTATCCGATTCATCTGAGATGAAAGTACCAGAGGCATTAGTAAAATTAGAAGACGAAGATGGTGAGATAATCAGTCAAGCAGAAACAAATAATTCTGGTAATTTTCAATTCGTTGTCTATCCTTCCCGAAGACACTACAATCTCAATGTTACATCAGGTAAGGATGGAGCCTCTTTAGTTAATATTAATCCAGAAGCTAACATTCAAGTCAAATTATCCCCTTCTATTAGCATTCAAGGGAAACTAATGACACTCGATGATCTAACTCCTCATGATTCTGTCGTGGTGGAGGCAATTAATGATCAATCTAAAATATTTCGAACCTTAAGTGATGATCAAGGGAATTATGAGTTTGTGAATCTTAAACCTGGCCGTTACCAGGTAAGAGTTCAAACCCCTATTGGCCCCATCTTATATGAATCAGGTGAGAGACTAAATGTAAGACGAGAACAAACAATCAGCGATGTTAACCTCGATTTTGCACCACTTAAAAAAGGTCATTGGCAGCAATATACCTATTTAGAAGGGTTACCCAGCCATAACATCAATTCAATGTTAGTTAGTCGTAACGGATCGCTTTGGATAGCAACAGATAATGGTGTTAGTCATTATGATGGAAATCGATTTCAAAATTTCACTCAAATGGATGGCTTAAGTCATAGCAAGGTTTGGTCAATTTGTAGCAATGAAAAGAATAAGGGGTTGCAGCCAGATGGCACAGGAGGTGATATTTGGTTTGGCACTGATAATGGCCTTACACGTTATGATGGAAAAGCCTTTAAAGTCTATCGATTTTCAAAGAATCAGCAGACAGGTATTACTGGTAATAGTGTTCGTGTTGTATTTCGTTCAGATGACGAAATGATTTGGGTTGGTACAAATCAGGGGTTGACACGGATGGATCCAATACGAAACAAATTTCAACCCTATCGAGCTTCGGATCGCCAAGCTGGGGTAGGAGCAATCCCAGATGATTATATTAACGCTATTTCACAAACCACTGATGGGTCAATTTGGGTTGGTACACTTGGAGGTGTGGCACAGATTAAAGACAATCGTGTAATACGAAACTTGACAACCATTGATGGATTACCGGACAACAGAGTTCTATCCGTAGAAAGTGATGGGAAATTTTTGTGGATTGGTACAAGAGGGGGGGCTGCCTATTTTGATGGGGAAAATATATCTAAAGTGTTGACCGTTGAAGATGGACTCATCAATAATCGTGTAACATCTATTCATCGTGACGCATATGGTGTTGTATGGTTTGGTACAACACAATGGTTTGGTTGGAATCAAGACTTGAATACTTCATTGACTGGGATCAGCCGATATCAGGATGATTATTTGATTACTTTCAGCGGAATGCTTATTACTGACATAACGAGTACAATGGACGGTCTAATCTGGTTTGCAACAGAAAGTGATGGGCTTTTCAGTTATGATGAAAAGGGAATTATCAACTACGACTCGAAAGATGGTCTATCAGGAGTTGATATTAGTACTATTTTTGAAGCATCTAACGGAGATATCTGGTTTGGTACTTGGGACCGAGGTGGAGCGATTAAATATGACGGAAGTAATTTTTTGACAACAGGTGTCGAAGACGGCCTGATTGGAAATGGGATAGTTGCCTCTTTCAATCAAGATGATAGTAGTAATATTCTCATTGGTACAGGTGGACCTACGAGTGGAATTCAAATTTATGACGACTCTAGTCAACAAAGTAAATTCTTGGATACTTATACGCCCAGTTTGATGGGAAGTACTTTCTGGGGGGTAGGAGTTAATTCAATTTTAGCAGCCCCTAATGGTATCTTCTGGTTGGGAACTTGGGAAGATGGCCTCATAAAATTTGAAAATGGGGTCTTTAGAAGATATACCAGAAATAGTCATGGCTTAATAGATGATCGTGTTTTTTCGGTAATCAAGGGAGATGATAATTCTCTTTGGGCTGCAACGAGAAACGGGGTCGCTCAGTTTAAAAACGGGACCGTAATTAATAAAATTGACGTAACAAATGGTCTTTTAAATAATCTGGTAAGTTCTATTAGTATAGATAATAAAGGAAATTTGTGGATCTCAGGTAAGGAGAATGGAGGAGTAGCCAAATACAATAAAAAGTCTAAGCCTCAGATTAAGAACTATACCGTGCGAACTACATCAGGCCAGTTGAGTAGTGACTCTGTGAATCTCGTTTATCATACCCCAGACGACCGAATTTGGTTTGGAACGGCTGGTTCTGGGATATCTATTTATGACCCGAAAGAGAATCTATGGGCTCAATTAAGTACAAAAGATGGTCTAGCGGGTAATAATATACAGGCAATTCATAGAACTACAGATGGAACTGTATGGATCGGAACAACTACGGGTATCACTCGGTACAATCCTTCAAAAGTAGCATCAAAAGCCAAAATCATCTCGTATCAATCTACTAGCGATCAGACCCCACAAAATATTGGCCTTTTACAGACTGCTAACTCCAAACTACGAGCTAAACGTCGTGTCACTTTCAACTATGGGGCCATTGATTTCAAGGTACCTATTGAAAACCGGCGATATAGATGCCGATTAATCAAAGATGGAAAAACTGCTGATTGGGGAACTATTACTAAGTCAACAAGCTTCGATTACTCATTTCCTTCCTCTGGGAGATATTTTTTTGAGGTACAGTTTGTGAATCCAGAGCTAAATTATTCGGAATCGGAAGTTTTGGCGTTTGACATTGCTCCGCCACCATTTTATCAACATGAAATATTTTACATTTTTGTTTCTCTTATTGTTCTGGGGGCTGGTGGGTTTGCTGCGGTTCAAACTCGTCAAGCTCTGATTAATCAGGCTGCTATTCGAGAATATCAAAAGTTAGCTGTCCAAGAACTTGAAGATGCTCAAAATATACAGATGAGTTTGATGCCAAAAGACCCACCCAATATATCTGGTTTAGAATTCTATGGAACCTCCCAACCGATGGGAGATGTAGGAGGAGATTTTTTTGATTACATAATTACCCAAGAAGATCAAGAGATTGCAATTGCGGTTGCCGATGTTAGTGGAAAAATGATGCAGGGAGCTATGAATGCGGTAATGACTGATGGGATTTTACAATTAGCCACAAATGAAGCTGAAGATCCCAAGCCAGAAGCAATAATAAGTAAAGTCAACGACATTCTGGCGCGAAGATTCCAGAGAGATACTAATGTAACAATGGTTTTTGGTTTACTAAATACTGTACAAAAAACTTTCACCTTCTGTAATGCTGGCCACCATGCACATCCTATTTTGTTACGTGATGGTAATATTCAGCAACTGGATCACTTTGGGTTTCCTTTAGGAATGAAATATCCTATGAATTATAAATCACGAACGATTGAGCTTCAGGAAAATGACCTGATGTTACTTTTTACAGATGGTGTGATTGAGCCACTAAACGAAAAGGGTAAGATGTATTCAGAAACAGATAGATTGGAGTCTGTAATTTTGAGTTTACCTGAAGGCGCCTCCCCTGAAACTGCTGTGAATTACCTGATTGAAGATGTACTGGATCACGCTTCAGATGCAGAAAAGCAAGGGGGTGATGATATTACAGTTGTTGGTATTCGAATAACATCTTAAAAAGGTAGATCAAAAAGGAACAAGAAAAATGAGAGCCAAATTTTTCCTACCTAGTAGTATTTTAATATTTCTCATCTGGAGTTTTTTCAGTTGTCAGTCCAGAGAAGATCAACTTTCTCAGCTTCGAACAGATTTCTCTCTACGAAATAGTCCTAAGGAACAAGTTAGAATTATTGACAAAATAATAGCTACAGAGGATCCACAGGTTGAGTCGATTCTAGTACACTGGTTAAGTGATTATAATTACCGTCTTGTTCACTCAGTGATCATAGATCGTCTAGGCCAGATGAATGCAAAAAGGGACACTACACTGACTAGTCTTTTCTCCAAGATTGAGGACCCAATATACCGACCATCGGTAATTTCAGCATTAAATGCCATAGGTATACCCGCTTATCAAAAATTAATTAATGAGCTGAGTAGTGAAGATATAAATGTGTTTAACAATGCGGTATATGCTATTCGACAAATGGAAATTGATGTTGTTCCTCTGTTGAGGAAGGAATTATTCAGTAATAACCCTCAGGTGCGTCGAGGAATACTAGAAATTTTATCAGAGTTCGGTTCTCGAAATCAGCTTGATCGAGAATATATAAACGATATAATTCAAATTTTTTCGGTTGGTGATCTTGATCAGGTAATAATCGATATGTACGAAAAATCAATTGATTTCGATTTAGCTGTTCAAGCGATCTCTAGGATTGGCGATAATGCGAAGCCTTTATTGGCTTCTGCTATTCAAAGTGAGGATATTGGAATTCAGACCGGCGCAGCACTATCGCTTTATTTGCTAGATAAGAAATCGAAGAATAAAGTTTTACCGTTTTTGCTTGAGAAACTTAGTGACACTCATATGGGAGAATACGTAGGCAAACGACTATTTCATTTTGGAACATCGATTTTGCCAGAAATCGAAGAAGTATTTTTAACTAGCGAGGAAACAAGTTATACCAACGCTTCATTCTTTCTGGAATCTATAGGGCAAAAAGCCATTCCTTTATTAGTGAAAGGCTTAAATAGCCCTGTTGTTGACAAACAGCTTCTGTCTATTTCAGGTCTGAATCTACTTGGTCATGTTGCCAAACCTGCTAAGAAGGAATTGTTGAATTTTTTTTCGGACGAACAGTTAGGACGTGATTCAGCACAGGCAATTATAGGAATACTTGGCAAAGAAAGTATTTCAGATTTAATCAAATTACTTGAAAGTAAAAATTTAACCACTCAGAAGAATGCCATTTTTGCGCTAGGTTTATTAGGACGTGATGGCATGCAAGCAATTGACAATTTGGAAAAAAAAATTAAAAATAAAACGGTTGCTGTAGATGCATGCCATTCTATTGTCAATATTAAATATAATACACAATTCACCAGAAATTTTGGCAACCCAATGAATAGTGATACAGTAGGGTATGCTAGAACTCAGTTCATATGGGATAGGAATCAAACGGTTAAGATGTATGTTCGAAGTGATGATGGCATAAAGGTGTGGCTCAATGAAGAATTAATCTGGGCAAACAATGCGATACGGGCCCTTTCACGAGGTGAAGATGTTATAAAGGTTAGACTAAAAAAGGGAAAAAATCATCTACTTCTGAAAGTCACTCAGGGAATGGCAGCTTGGGGGTATGAAGTCAGAATTGGATCAGATAAAAAGTTGATTAGCTCAGGTTGGAAAAATATTTATCCTTTTGATAATGTCGGAAATATTGGTTTTGATACTGTATATCCGCCAGAAAAAGAAACTAATTTCAACAAAGTCTATCTAGGCAAAAATAATGTTAGAATCAAATGGTATGACTCAAGAACTACAGGAAATCAGGCGTTTTCTAGTCGTAGAGGTTTCGTTTCTGGTGTAAAGAGTATCTCAGCCCAACTAAAACCTATAATTCAGGTTTTGCAAACTGCAATACAAGATGGAGATTCTCATACAAGGATGAAGGCTTTAGAAACAGCTGCTATAGTTGGCGACCAAGCTATACCAATGCTACAAACATTAATCGTTGAATCCAAAGACGACTTCGAACTCGCCTCTATTGCTTCAACTCTGGGTCAAAAAGCAAAGCCTGAAGTAATTATAGAACTGATGAAGAATAGAAAAATTAAGTGGAATGCAAGGGAGATTCTATATTCAAACTTGATGAATCGTTTTACATCCTCTTTAGCTAACATTAATGACCCAAACCGCAATGAACCGGGGTTCGATTCAGAATTAGACCATGATTATGTAGAAAACGAGCTTAATGAGTTTAGAAAACTAAAACAAGCCCAAGAACTTGTACAGTCGCTGGAAACTAATTTGAACGCATTTGATCTCAATAAAAAAGTATATCAGTTTAAGGTACTCGGGAATTTGGCAGTTCCTTTTCTTATCGAACAATTTGCTAGCCCTGTTACCGTCTCACGAGGGCGAGCAAAAACGATGTTAGTGTCTATAGGTAAACCTGCTGTTTCGGAGCTAAGAAAGGCGGCAAAACAAGAGAAATTTCGCTATTGGGCCAATCTTGCTTTATCGGACATAAAAAAGAAGAGTTGAAATCTATCTTGGGTTTCCAAAAGATATCGTTATGAAATTAAAAGACGTGCTTTGTGGCCCAAGTGAAATTGCGAATAGCTCTAGTATCTGTTTCCACTTGTTATACTAAGCAAAGTTTATAAGTTGGATTAGTCAAGAACAAAAAATGCTAAAAGAATAGAAGCATTAGCCTTGAAAATTGAGAAGTGAATACTTCTTTGTAGAATTTCCGTCTTGATTATTCTTTTATTGTTAAGGCAAGCTAGAGGAGACAGATAACATTTCGTTGAAGATATGTTTCAAAGGGAGTACTGTGAGTGAGTTTCTCGGTTATCCTTCGTATTTACGTTGCTTGAGATTGAATAAATTGAAAGTCAGAAACAAATAGAAATGTTCCTCAAACTTAGAAAGGTAAAAAAAATTAATGGTTACGTTGTTAAGCCCAATGCAAATCTACAACGAGCTGAACTTACTAATACCAAGTTGCAAGGACTAAATCTCAGTGGAGCTAATCTTTTTGCTGCAAAATTATCTTCCTCTGATTTGAGTAACGTTAATCTATCGGATGCAGATTTAAGTAATGCGAAACTCGATTCAGCTCAATTAAACTACGTAATTTTAAACAATGCAAAACTTGAGGGTGCAAACTTAAGTGGTGCTCAACTGAATCATGCAGTATTGACTGGCGCTAGAATTAGTCGAGTCATACTTCGCAATGCAAGTCTCAGAAATGCTGATCTGAAAAATGCTGATCTCAGAGGAACGGATTTAGAGAATGCAAACCTGAGTCAAGCTGATTTGTCTGACTGCGACTTGAGGGGTTCTGACCTTCAGCGAGCAAACTTAAGTGGTGCAAACTTAAGTGGTGCAAAATTGGATGGAGCTAATTTGGATGAAATTCAATCTAACGAGACAACCGTTTTACCTGATAGTTTTTTACTTTTGTGATTTTTAGTAAATAATCGTAGTATTGTGATAGGTGTTTTTGATTTCAATCAAGTGTTAAGTATAAATTTCGGATAAGAATTAGAAAACGGAGACGAAAATGAAAAATGCCGAAGATAGACAGATCAACCCTGATTCGACTCCTATTCAAACATCATACTCGTTTGTTGATGAACTAGATTTTAAAAAATTTCCTTTCAAAACGAGTTTTAGCCTACAACCTTTGGTAGATTTTTGGAAAGAGGTCAACAGTCAATCGGGTTCGGACAGACTCTGCGCCAGCACGATTATGGAAAAACTGTCAAAAGCGCCACAATTACTGGATATAATTACCGACTTTCAGTCTACATACCATCAAAATAATGAACTGATTGACTTGTTGATGACGGCTATTGTACCAAGGTCATCATTTAATGATGAAATGATAGCCATTGTTCCTCCTTTTTCTTACCAGCCTTTTTTTCAAACTCCAAAATTCGCTGCGCGCCTGTTAGGCGAAGATGGTCGCTTTAACGATCAACTAGACTTATTAGATGATGAAATTCGGCTCTATATCCAAGTTTTGTACGCTTATTATTATGTTATTTCTGGTGTGCCAGCTTATCAAATCGATATAGATTTTGATGATTATTCTGCGATCTATACCAAACAGAACCCAGAGACCGGGCTCATACATCATTATCGCTTGCAATGGGATGCTCAATTTTGCCAAATTAAGGTTAAAGGAAAGCCAAAACCCTTAACCTCAATAATAGCTAAGAATTTGCTTGCTAATCTGAGTGGGGTCTCCGTCCTGAAGGATTCGGTTTTACGATCAGATGAGAGCCTCGGTGGTCAGAATGCCGCTCTGGCAAATGTGACTGGCTTAAAATTACTAATTGAGTTGTTGCCACCAGATAAATTTGAGTTTTCCGGATTCATAATTGTGCGAGCCGTTGATATCACACACCAACATGTGTTGGGTAAAATCACTCAAGATTTGTTGGAGAGAGAATCGATTGACAGTAAAGCTCGTTTTACTGGTATACAAGAGATGTTGAAAACCGTCTTGCGTGTAGCTGATGTCGAAGCTTCGTTAATCGGAATTGATAGTACTGATCAAGTTCTGATGATTAATAGTGGTAGGGTGGAACACGATAATCTATTTACGAATGTTTCAGATTTAGAAAATTCTCAATACCAGCGAGCTTTAGATAAAGGTGGATTATGGGTAGTACCTGACCTAGTCAAAACTACTAGAAGAAAAAAAACCTTTATAGAAGAAAAAATGCTAGAACAAGGAGTAGCCAGTTTAGCTATCATTCCTCTAAAAGACCCAGAAACTAACCGGAATATAGGTCTACTTGAATTGCGGTCTCCTACGAAGAACGCATTGAATGAAATGAATTCTATGCGTTTACACGAACTTGGTACAGCCTTTTCTAGTGCGGTTAAGCGTTGGGTTACTGAACGTGCAGATGCTGTTGAGCGAACGATTCGCCAACAATGTACACCAATCCACCAATCTGTAGCTTGGAGATTCGAAAAAGCGGCACGATCCTTCATTGACCGAAAACGTGCCGAACCACAGATTAGTGAAATGGAACCAATAGCTTTTCATGATGTCTATCCCCTTTATGGTCAATCAGATATTCGTGGTTCCTCCGAGCTGCAAAATGCAGCCACTCAGGCAGATTTAACTGATCAATTAACTTTGGCATCTGAAATTTTGACTCTGGCTCAGCAGGCTAAGCCAATGCCTTTCTTAGACGACCTCATTTATCGAATTTCTATTCAATTAGAAAATATCCAAGGTAATCTAGGTGCTGGCTCTGACCTACAAGTGCTTGAATTTTTACATCAAGATGTTGAGCAATGCTTCGATACTTTGGAACAATTTAGTAAATATGACGCTGGAATTGGTAAAAAAATAGAATCTTATCGTTCATCTCTAGATCCGCAACGCCGTTCCATTCACCGTCAAAGGAAGGAATATGACGAATCAATAAATGTGATCAACGATACGATTTCAGCTTATATTGATCTTGAACAAGAGAAAGCTCAACGCGTTTTCCCTCACTATTTCGAAAAAAATGTAACAGATGGTGTGGATCATCAGATATACATCGGATCTTCAATGCTAGACAAACAGAAATTCGATCTGATGTATCTCAAAAATCTACGTCTATGGCAACTGATGGTTTTATGTGGTTCTGCGTATTTGACTGAGCAACTGAAGCCTAATTTGAATTTGCAGCTGGACACAGCCCACCTGGTGGCCGTACAAGAAACTGCACAAACCATTAGTTTTGATTATAATGAAAAACAATTAGCAATGAAGGGCAGCTATGATATTCGTTATGAAATCATGAAGAAGCGAATTGATAAAGCCAAAGTTAAAAGAACTGGAAAGAGACTAACACAACCGGGTAAGATCTCTATTGTCTACTCACAAACTCGCGAAGGCGTAGAATACGAAAAATACATCGAGTACTTGTTAGCTAGAGAGTATTTAGTTGGAACTATTGAGCGTTTAGATTTGGAGGATTTGCAGGGGTTATATTCCTTGAAAGCTCTTCGGGTATCTATAAACCTAGACAGGCCAGTCGAATTACCAGGACCGACCGAAGACTTTCCATTATTTTAAGCTCGACCTACCGATTAATGACGTTCTGATTTTACTCACTCTCAGGAAACAGCAATCATTGCCTAATTAGCGATCTTACTGACCAATGTTGTTATTTTTTTAAATGGTCGAATGGGTTGTTAAGACAGGTCAATTACATTCCCAACTTGGGCTGCGGAACAGTTGAGATCAATCTCACTTTCTTGAATGTACCGGCGTGTATGAGCTACTTTAGTATCAACACACTCATCAGTATCTGTTGGATCGTGGTGAGTGAGTACTAATGATTTCGCTCCGGCTAAATTAGCAATCTTGACCGCGTACTCTGGATACGAGTGTCCCCATCCTTTTTTGCCATCTTTGTATCCACCTTGCGTATAGGCCGTATCAAAAATTAGGACGTCTGCATCCTTGGCAAAATCAGCTAATTTCCTGTCTAAAATGTCTGCTAATTTGTTCTCATCCCTTGTGCCATTAGCTTCAACCAGTTCATCCATATCATTGTGGAAAAATTGATAAGGTTCATGATCACCGGTAAATACAATGACTTTTCCCCGGTATTCAATCCGATAACCGAGAGCAATGCCTGGATGATTGACACGAATACAAGTAACAATAGCCTCACCAATTTTCACTTCACCTTCCGACAAGCCGATGAACTTTAGATCCGACGCCATGAAATCAATTGGGATGGGAAAATATTCGCTCGCCATTTGTCCCGCAAAAATTTGATGAAGATACTTATCATCGGTATGAGAACCATGAACAAAAAACTGATTGCCCTTTATAAAAGCGGGAGTAAAGAAAGGAAACCCTTGGATGTGATCCCAATGGGTATGTGTAATGAAAATATGACCTGTAATGGGTTGGCTAGTGCCTCTCGACAATAGATCTAACCCCAAACGGCGAATACCCGAACCTGCATCTAATATAATGAGTGCTTCACCAGCCTGTATCTCAAGACAGGTAGTGTCACCACCGTACCGGATGGTACTGTGTCCGGGAGTCGGAATTGACCCACGAACGCCCCAAAAGCGTAACTTCATCTAAAATTCACCCCTTACATCCATAACGTACAACCATTTAATACGCTGTAACGCCATATTAGGTTACCGATAGACTAATTAGCGGAAAAGAATCGATTGTTACTACCGGTTGGCGAGACTTTCACTCGGGCAGGCTTGGCACACTTTGGGCACCAACCAACATAAGCTGTTCTTTTTTTATTAAGATGTATACGACTGTATACGCTACAGCATTTAAACATAATGCCAAGATACGGTCTGGCTTGACGTTTGTTCGACTGTTTCATAGGTCCACATCCAGATATGTTTACTACTGGCCATAATATCTGGTCTAAATTTCTACAAATTCGATATCTACAGGCTGAGAGATAATGCCAGATTCGTAACCGCGCTTCAATAATTCGCGGACACCTTCTCGACCTGAATCACCATAATCGATAGTGTACTCATTCACGTACATACCAACGAACTGGTCAGCGGTCTTGGTTTCCATATCTCGAGCATAAATCATGGCATAATCAAGAGCTTCAGCTCGGTTGTCAAGTGAATGCTGGATGCTTTGGCGGACAAGACGGGTCACTTTCTGCATTTTTTCGACCCCAAGATCTCGTCGGATTACATTTCCACCTAATGGTAAGGGAAGTCCGGTTTCTTGATACCACCATTCACCAAGATCAACGATCTTGTGCATCCCACTTTCTTCGTAGGTCAATTGCCCCTCGTGAATAATCAACCCTGCATCGGCTTGACCACCTTTGACAAAATCAATAATCTGATCAAAGGGAACTTCGATCGCCTCAAAGTCAGACTCGAACAGACTACAAGTCAGGTAAGCCGTTGTCATTTTTCCAGGGATAGCAATTTTTTTACCTTTGAGCTCAGAAACTGGAAAGGGCTGATTAGCAACAAGGATTGGACCATATCGATCCCCCATACTCGATCCACAAGGCATTAAAGCATACTTGTCAGCAATATATGCATACGCGTGTATGGAAACTGCGGTCACTTCCAACTCAGCATTGAGCGCCCTTCGGTTCAGACTTTCAATATCCTCAATAACATGGACAACTTGGATACCATCGGTTGGAATAGTTTCTTTAGCCAGAGCATAAAACATAAATGCATCATCGGAATCAGGGCTATGGCCTATACGAATAGTTTCTGTTTGCGACATTCAGTTACCTTCTATAATTAACAAAACAACAACCCCTCGATTATATCAAAACAGTCATTTTGTGTCAAGAATTGTGGCCATAACAGGTTCTTGATGAGTCGTTGACAAATTGAATGACCTTTGTTACACTGGCCGAGTTTTAAGCAATTTTGCATCGATATTGGATAGACTTAGGATCGTGCCGCCGCTTCTTGAAATTAACGAATTACGTACTGTATTTAATACTGATGATGGTGTGGTTGCAGCTGTTGATGGTGTTAGCTTCAGCATCGAGCCTGGGCAGACCTTAGGAGTCGTTGGTGAGAGTGGTTGTGGTAAAAGTGTCACCGGATTATCCATTTTACAATTGGTTCCATCTCCTGGACGGATCGAATCAGGAAAAATCTCTTATTATAAGAGCGGTGAGTCAGTCGAAATTACCGGACTTGAACCAAGAAGTGATCAGATGCGGTCAATTCGTGGCAACGAAATTGCTATGATATTTCAAGAGCCAATGACGTCACTCAATCCTGTTTATACTGTCGGAAACCAAATAGGCGAAGCTATCCGTTTACATCAGCAGGTTGGTCATCAGGAAGCACGAAGTCGTGCTATCGAAATGCTAATTAAGGTTGGAATCCCTGCACCAAAACAACGGATAGACGAATACCCACATCAATTGTCTGGTGGTATGCGACAGCGAGTAATGATTGCCATGGCTTTGTCTTGTAACCCATCTTTACTAATTGCCGATGAACCAACTACTGCTTTGGATGTAACGATTCAAGCTCAGGTCCTGGATTTAATGAAATCCTTACAGGAAGAATTGGGTATGGCAATCGTCATGATAACACATGATTTAGGTGTTATGGCAGAGGTAGCGGACGAAGTCGTGGTAATGTATGCCGGCAAAGTTGTAGAAAAAGCAGGGATTGATAAAATCTTCGATAATCCGTTACATCCCTACACCCAAGGCCTACTAGAATCTGTTCCACAGTTAGGTCGAAAGGTAAAAGGTCAGCTATTCTCGATTCCTGGTACTGTTCCTCGACCTTTGGCTATGCCATCGGGCTGTGCATTCGCACCCCGTTGTACTCAAGCATTTGACAAATGTTCGGAAATGCCGTCATTAGAATTGATTGAACCTGATCACTCTGCTCGGTGCTGGTTAAATCAATCGAGTTAAACCCAATACTCATCACTCAATTCAAGAATGGAAAAACTGCTCCAAGTTAAAAAATTGAAAAAGTATTTTCCAATTAAAAAGGGGCTTTTTCAAAAAACTGTTGGCTACGTCAAGGCAGTAGATGGTGTTAGTTTTGATGTTTATAAAGGCGAAACCGTAGGTCTAGTTGGCGAAAGTGGTTGTGGAAAAACAACGACTGGTCGTTGCATCATGCGCTTGTTGGAACCAACATCTGGTAGCGTACTGTTTGGTTCGGAATCTGTTGATCTTTGTCGATTGAGTCATTCAGCCCTAAGACCTTTCCGAAGAAGAATTCAGATGATCTTTCAAGACCCATTTTCTTCCCTAAATCCTAGAATGACGGTTGGTGACATTGTAGCCGAACCCTTGAAGGTTCAAGCAAAACAAGGACGATGGCTCTCTGAAACTGAACACAATTCAATTGAAGATTACGTGGTCGATTTATTGGAGTCTGTTGGCTTAAAAAGTGATGACATGCGCCGGTATCCGCACGCTTTCAGTGGTGGGCAACGCCAAAGAGTAGGTATCGCACGCGCGTTAGCCCTAAAACCAGAGTTGATTATTGCTGACGAACCGGTATCTGCTTTGGATGTATCGATTCAGTCCCAGATATTAAATCTCTTACAGGAATTGAAAGAAAAATTTCAGTTGTCTTATCTCTTTATCGCTCACGATTTGAGTGTAGTCGAACATATTAGCGATCGGGTGGCTGTAATGTATTTGGGGCAAATTGCTGAATTGAGCTCGGCACAAAATCTGTACTCAACTCCGCAGCATCCTTACACCGAGGCTCTCATTTCAGCAGTACCTTTACCTAATCCGAAGATGCAAAGAAAAAGAGAACGAATCCGCCTGAGTGGCGATGTACCTGACCCTTCTAATCCACCATTAGGTTGTCGCTTTCACCCTCGTTGCCAATACGCGACTGATATTTGCCGTACCGAGGAACCCATGACAGAACAAACCTTTGATGCTGAATCGATAACGGCTTGTCACCGAAGAAACGAACTTGAACTGAAAGCTAATTAATCAAAATTCAGTTGTATGCGATTTTGAAATAAGGTTTTAAAGTACATTGTACCGTGCTATTTATTTACTATTAATTACTATTTTGATTTGGCTAGGTTGCTCTGGGCCACCTCCTTATGATCAGCTAAGAAAGGGAGACATTGACCTTTTTACGGCTAAAGAGGCTCCAATGCTATCAGAAAAAGTCTCCAAAGGTGAACTTCCTCCTTTAAATGAGCGCCTGCCAAAAACACCATTAATAGCAAAAACGAACTATGATGGATATGATAAGCCAGGCAAATATGGTGGGCAGTGGCATCGGTTTCATGATCATCCTGAGCTAGGTACATGGAAAATGACGGCGGGTTATACTCCATTTATCCGTTGGAAATTTGATTGTTCGGGTTTGGAACCTGGGACGGCAGAGTCGTGGGAATTTAATGAAGACGGGACTGTTTTTACCATCCATCTTAGAAAAGGTATTCGTTGGTCCGATGGACACCCGTTTACTTCGGAGTCTTTCGATTTTTATTATAAATTGTGCTTGGATAAACGGCACATTTATACTCCACCTGTCTGGTGTTTAGTGGACGGTCAACCAATGACAGTAGAAACACCCGACCCCTATACTATTGTGATGAGCTTTGCTGGTCCAAATTGGTTAGTACCTTTATGGGTTGCTACCGGGTTCTGGCATTCGGAGAAATATAACATCCCCAAACACTATATGATCCAGTTTCATCCAGATTATTCAGAACACACTAACTTCAGCCAGTTTGAAAAAAAGAATGCTAATCATACCAATGTGGATCGACCAACTCTTTGGCCTTGGAAGTTAGTCAAGTACGAAAAGGGAGGATTCCAAGTTGAGTTAGAGCGAAACCCTTACTATTACGTAGTTGATACACTAGGGCGTCAACTACCTTATATTGATCGGATCAAGAGTCGTCTAGTACCAGATCCACAAGTACGGGTTCTAAAAATTTTGGCAGGTGAAATTGACTGTCAGTTTCGGGGTATGCAGTTACAGGATTTTGCTCTTTACAAAAAAGGCGAAGAAAGAGGTGATTACCAAGTACGTGAATGGAAAAGTACTGCCGGCGCCCAACCAGCTATTCTACTGAATTGGACGGATCCAGATCCTGTATTACGACAAATCATGCGCCAGCAAAAATTCCGTCAAGCTTTGGCCCTAGGCATTGACCGTGAAAAGTGTAATCAGATCGCATGGAGAGGCTTATTAGAGCCACAAGCAGCGACTGTCAGTCAAGAGGGCTGGCACTTTGCCGATGAAGCAGGTCAAGCATTATTTGAAGAGTGGAAAAGCGCTGATGCCGATTTTGATATTCAACGAGGCAATAAACTTCTAGATCAAATGGGCTTGGAAAAGCGTAATAAACAGGGGTATAGACTGCGTACAGATGGGCAAGCACTACAACTTGTAATGGACATGCCAAGCTCTAACCTAAATCGCCAGGAAAACGATATTGGATTGATTATCGCAGATGGCTGGAGGGCCATGGGTATTGAAGTCATTCTCAATACACCGCCTGGCGCTGAATTAAGTTTGCGAAGAAATTTAGGCAAGTTTTCAATCAGCATGCACGGTGAAGCGGAAATGGACTTGTTCACCTATCCTGACTGGGTTTTCCCCACGCTACCTAAGTACTGGCACCCTCGAGTTGGTAAATGGTACGAGACAGGAGGAGAAGAAGGGGAACCACCAACGGGTCCTTTGAAAAAGCTAATTGAAATTTATGATGCAATCAAGAAAGAAAAGAATTTGCAAAAACGACATCAGTATGTCCGTGATGCAGTAAGAATACATATTGAAGAAGGTCCTTTTCATCTGGGAACAGCAGGCCGTTCACCATCTCTAGTAGTAGTTAAAAATCGATTCCGTAATGTTCCAACTAGTGGAATTCTTGGCCCTTGGGCCATTGTAACGCCTGCTACCAGTTATCCAGAACAATATTTCATTTCAGACTCGAACGAAAAATGACAACTTATATTCTTAGACGTTTGCTAATAGCTCTACCAACTTTAATAGCAATATCTGTTGTCAGTTTTATTATAATTCAGCTACCCAGAGGGGACTATCTAGATCGACGAATACAGGAATTAGAAGAGCAGTACGGCGACAGTAGTTCGCTGGAAATGGCTGAAGAATTAAGGCAACGATATGGTTTGGATAAATCAATGCCTGAAAGATATATTTCTTGGATTGTCAATTTTGTAAAGGGTGATTTCGGTCAATCGTTTCGTTATGAAGTTGATGTAAACGAATTGATTTGGGACCGAATTGGTTTTACCTTATTAATATCCGTTGGGTCTCTACTTTTCACTTATATTATTGCTATTCCGGTTGGTATTTATTCAGCTACCCATCAGTATAAATTTTCCGATCACTTCTTAACTCTGCTGAGTTTCGTAGGAATGTCCATTCCCGCATTCCTACTGGCTTTAACTTTGATGGTGTTTACTTTTGAGTTATTCGGGCTTCCACTATTTGGCCTCTTCTCTTCTTACTATGAAGGTGCGCCTTGGACTATGGGAAAAGTTGGGGATCTGATTCAGCATCTCTGGATACCCATTATTGTTCTTGGACTCAATGGAACCGCAGGGCTAATGAGAATTATGAGAGGTAATTTATTGGATGTTCTAGGGCAACCGTTTATCCAGACTGCACGAGCCAAAGGTTTGAAAGAATGGATCGTAGTAGTCAAACATGCTGTTCGTCTTGCTATAAATCCTTTAGTTAGTATATTGGGCATGAGTTTACCAACTATATTGTCTGGTTCAGCTATCGTATCGGTGGTGTTGGGACTACCAACTGTAGGCCCATTACTCTTACGTAGTTTGTTGGATGAAGACATATATTTGGCAGGAACACTCATTATGCTACTCAGTATTTTACTAGTAGCAGGTAATTTGATTGCTGATATTGCTTTAGCCTGGGTTGATCCAAGAATCCGTTATGAATGACGCAAAGAGTATAAATGTAGAAAACCAATCGAGCGAGCTGGCTAAGGCTGAAGAACTTGGTTATCTCAGCTACCGTCAGTTGATTTGGCGACGCTTACGTAGTAACAGAATGGGTTTAGCTGCAGCCATAGTTTTGCTACTCAGTTATATTATTGCACTAGGGGCTGATTTTTTTGCCCCTTATCACTTTAGTCAAATACAGATGCAGTACCGACATGTTCCACCACAAAAGTTGAAATTATCTTTGGAAAATGGCCTGCACGTTTATGGTCTCAAATCTGGTCAAGCACCTAAAACTCGGGAATTAGTCTTTACTCCTAACCCAAGCCAAATCTTCCCGGTTCAATTTCTTTATAAAGACGATCGAAAACAACTTCATCTTTTCGGATCAGATGGTCCCATGTTTATACTTGGCACAGACCGAATGGGACGAGATTTACTGTCTCGAATCATCTATGGAGCTAGAGTCTCATTAACGGTTGGTTTAGTCGGCGTATTGATCAGCCTAGTTTTCGGCTCAATTTTGGGGACTATCTCTGGTTATTTCGGAGGTTGGGTAGACACACTAATTCAACGATCAATCGAGATTTTGCTGGCCTTTCCCTCAATACCGCTCTGGATGGCATTAGGGGCAGCGTTACCCACTGAATGGTCAAGTATCACTGTTTATTTTGGTATTACCATTATTTTAGCTTTAGTTAGTTGGGGTGGATTAGCTCGTCAGGTTCGTGGTAAGGTCATGGCCTACAGAGAACTAGATTTTGTTAAGGCTGCCCAAGCATCTGGTGCCAGCCATTGGCATATTGTTGTTCGGCATTTGTTACCTGGGTCATACAGCCATATCATTGTCATTGCGACTTTAGCTATACCAGGTATGATATTAGGTGAAACGTCTCTTAGTTTTCTTGGACTGGGCATTCGTCCACCAATGACTAGTTGGGGAGTCTTACTAGAAGAAGCTCAACGTGTCACTGTTCTACTTCACTACCCATGGCTGATTTTGCCTGCCATCCCGGTTCTCATCGTAGTAATAGCTTTCAACTTTTTGGGTGATGCCTTGCGAGACGCCACTGATCCCTATGCTGACTAGCCTAAGCATCGCGTTCTTACTTAACTCAAATCACCAAAAGAGTTTGTAATCTTTTTTGCTTGTTGGTATATGATCAAAATTACCGCTTTTAACCCCTGATCTATTTTGGTTTAGGTATAAGCTAGGCCCAAGATCCAATTGTGTGTGTTTGAAATTTATTTTTCTGTTTTCTAATCCCCAAATTTGAACTTGATTTAGGGTCAATCAAATTAACCAGACGAGCTAATTTTACATCAGAAGGATGCGCTTCTGTATTTACTTGTCAAAATTTTGCCGAAACAGAATGACAGCAAATCGAGACTGACATCCGCAGAGCTTTTATTTTAATTTAACGAAATTCAGATTGCTTTTAATAGACCAAGGTTAAAAACTGTTGGTCTATCATCTATAAAGAAGACGTAGGTCAATCGCTGTGTGAATATAATGTAGTAACGCGTTTTGAAAATTTGGTTTGATCAAAAACTTACTAAACTATGGTTAGTGTACTATTAAATTACGCTGTTTCACATTCCATAGTTAAAAGTATATTCAATTCCTCGCCTATTCATATTATTCCTATTCCGCTTAAATGTTACTGCCTCATATAGTATAATTTAGCAATTAACTATTTAGTATAGTGTTGCAATTTGCTGTTAAAATAGAGAAAAGTCTCAATTTACATTGATTTTTGAGAATGACGGCATTCATAAGTTTCAGTTCTCAGGAGATTTATTTGGAATAAAAAGTTCAGTTTTCTGTATTCAAAAGTAGAAAACAATCCTTCATGTAGTGTTGCTTCTAACAAAGTAGCCTAGCAATTAGTCTATAGAAGCTCTAACAACTTGTTTCCTGTATTTGCTCTAACAATAGGCCTAATTGACAAGTTGGCGTATTAAAACTAAAAAGCCTGATTTGTTTTAGGTTGAAGAACATACGATATAATGAGAAAGTTCGAATTGGTATCTGATTTCACACCCAAAGGTGATCAACCAGGGGCGATTTCTAAGTTAATAGATGGTATACAAGAAGATTATCCACTTCAAACCCTGTTAGGAGTAACTGGATCAGGTAAGACCTTCACTATGGCTCATGTGATCCAAAACTTACAAAGACCTGCTTTAGTCATTTCTCCTAATAAAACCCTAGCGGCTCAATTATTTAGCGAATTTCGTCATTTCTTTCCAAACAATGCAATTAACTATTTCGTTAGTTATTATGACCACTATCGGCCTGAAGCATACATGCCTGCCAGTGATACTTTCCTAGAAAAAGAAGCTCAAGTCAATGAGGAAATCAACAGGTTCCGCTTAGCTTCTACTACATCCTTACTAACGCGACGGGATGTAATTGTAGTTGCAAGTGTCTCTTGTATCTATGGTTTGGGAGATCCTGAAAATTACAGTGAACAATGTATAACAGTCAAGATAGGCGATAGCATTAAGCGAAGAGATCTTCTGTCAGCTTTATTGAGTCTACAATATTCTCGTAATGAGGTCGGCTTTTGGCGTGGTAATTTTAGGTCTAAAGGGGACGTCGTTGAAGTATTTCCTGCTTATGCCGAAATTGCGTATCGAATTGAACTCTTCGGGGATGAGGTCGACCGAATCACTGAAATTGACACCTTGACTGGTGAGATATTAGGAAACCACGAGGAGGTTTCTGTTTTTCCAGCTAAGCATTTTATGACAGATGAGGATCGGTTCGAGCAAGCACTTCTAGATATTGAAACCGAAATGCAAACACAAATAGAGTATTTTCGAGCTAATCAGAAATACCTCGAAGCTCAACGAATTGAGAGTCGTACGCGATACGATATCGAAATGCTACGTGAGGCAGGTTACTGTAACGGAATCGAAAATTATTCGAGACATTTTACCGACCAACAACCTGGGCAGCCGCCCTATTGCCTAATTGACTATTTCCCTGATGATGCGCTGATTATTATTGACGAATCACATGTAACAATCCCCCAGCTGGGTGGTATGTATCGAGGTGATCGTTCGCGAAAAGAAACCTTAGTCGAATATGGATTTAGACTACCATGTGCATTGGATAATCGTCCTCTTCGATTCGAAGAATTTCAAGAAAAAGTGATGCCGAGTAAAGAAAAAGACAATTCATCTACGGTACGTCAACTGGTTTGTGTCTCAGCTACACCGGGTCCATACGAAATGGATAGTAGTAACCAAGTGGTAGAACAAATAATTCGGCCGACAGGTCTGATTGATCCAGAAATCACACTTCACCCCGTTGAAGGACAGATTGATCACCTGATTGGATCTATAAATGAACGAGCTGAAAAGAAACAACGGGTAATAGTTACAACCTTAACCAAAAGAATGGCTGAAGACCTTAGTGAGTATTTGACTGAAGCCGGCATTCGTTCGAAATATCTTCATTCTGATATTGACACTTTGGAGCGCGCATCAATCTTGAAGGATCTACGCTCGGGTGTCTTTGATGCCATAATTGGTATCAACTTACTCAGAGAAGGACTTGACTTGCCAGAAGTTTCTCTTGTAGCGATCTTGGACGCTGATCGCGCGGGTTTTCTACGTTCAGAACGCTCATTGATCCAGACCGCTGGACGTGCGGCTCGAAATATTGACGGCGAAGTTATATTTTATGCTGATACTATTACACCTGCGATTCAGTACACAATCGAAGAAACAAAGCGCCGACGAAAAGTTCAACTAGCTCACAATCAAGCTAATAACATTACGCCATCTACTATCGAAAAAGTCATTCAAGATCTTATAGCCGCAGAGCCTACTGAATTAGCACAACGCCAGATAATACAAGAAAAAGCTAAGGAGCCAAATGATTCAGTGAACTTATCTGAGCAGATCCAACTTTTGGAGGACGAAATGCATCAAGCAGCGAAGAAAATGGATTTTGAGAGAGCTGCGGTACTTAGGGACCAAGTATCAGAACTCAAACTTCAGCAACTGTCAAACTGAGGTCTGGTTTTCAAGTATGAGAAGCTCTCAGCTTGCCACTGATCTAATTAACTATATCCGTCGTAATTTGCTAAAGATCGTGGCATTCCCACCACACCAACAGACGACTGAGCATTTGTGGAAATTCCGCAGTCACCTTCATGCTATTCATCACTTCAGCCAACAAGCGGAAGCTGACGTTACATTCGTGGAATCGATTGATAATTTGCTAATAACTGGTGCTAACTATTGGAAATTGATTTCTGACAATCAATCGGCTGTTACTAATCTCAAAGCTTATACCAAAGTGCGTACATTGTCGGCGGAAGCCGAAGGTTTGGTAAATTTGGAAGAACTCTTATCCGGTGAGGACACCTTACGCGATTTGATTATCAATAGTGTAGCCTTTTTCCTGAATTGGAAGTCAAACACAATTTGGGTTGACAGTGCCAAAAGAAGTCATCAAGAGCTAGCTCGAAATTTCATGATTGAAATTCAAGATCAGATTTGGAATTTTATTCGGGAGAGTGCAGATTTCACAGGTGAACCAGATTTAAGTAAAATCGACCAAATCCGGAGACGTGCTGATGGCTTCATGCGACTTATACAAGATGAAGAGCTTTCTACTGAAGGGCAAATCCTGATCCTACTTCAGATTTATCACCTTTTATTGCAATTACAAACAGGAAAATTGCTTCTCAAATTAGAATCAATAGCTAGTGACGACCAACCTATTAATTCAATCTGAGATCTAATCTAATCAGTTTTGATCGGCATGTTGGATGGATCATGAAACTGGGCAAGCAGTTTTTCTTGTCTATGCGTTAACTCATCTGGCAAACGTACCTTGATTTTAACCAGAAGATCGCCACTTCCTTTTTCCCCGTTTGAATTGGGAAGCCCACGACGTGGGATAGATAGGGTTTGTTCAGGTTGAACGCCAGCAGGAACTAACAAATCAAGAGTATCGTCGAGTGTGTTAATCTTTACTCGAGTACCCAAAATCGCTTCAGTAAAGTCTATTTCGATTTGACAGATTAGGTCATCTCCTTGCCGAGAAAAGCGCTCATCAATAGCCTGACGAATGGTAAAGTATAGGTTTCCGTTTGAACCACCATTTAAACCACTTTTTCCATGATGGGCTATTTTTAAAACAGTTCCTTCTTGAATACCTGCATTAATATTGATACTAATTTGCCGTTTCTGTTCTATCATTCCCTTACCAAAACATTGATGGCATAAATGATCAATAATAGAAACTGTGCCCTGACAACTTGGGCAAATTTCTTTTACCTCGTAATCACCTTTCAAGCGGGAAACACTACCAGTTCCGCCACATCTGTTACATCGGCGAGGAGTGGCCTGTTTTTGTGAGCCACTACCCATACAATTTAGGCATGTGTCATCGTAGGTAATAGGGATGGTCTTTTTTATGCCTTTAGCAATCTCTTGAATTGTGAGCTCAATATCTTGATATAAGTCTCCCCCATTGATTGGTTTTGATTTTGGTTGAAGGTTTGAATGGATTTGCTTCCGATTCCACCATTTAGGCGAATTACGCTTCTTTTTGTTCTTTTTTGAATTACTTGATGTTGATCTGCGTTTTTCAGTTGTAGAAGACCCAAACCAACGTCGTAGAGTTAATGTCCCTCCGGTGTTTCGTCGGTCGTTTTTTTTGTTAGGAGGAGAAATTAGATTTGTTGTTGTGGATTTACTAGTTGAACTGCTGAGCACTCTCTCTTGATCGAAGTTACTACGAGTCTTGGAATTAGAAAGAATCGTGTAGGCCTCTGAAATGAGCTGAAACTGAGCGTGAGCATTCTGTTCAGAATTTTTGTCAGGGTGAAAGCTAAGAGCTAGATCACGATAGGCTTTTTTGATCTCTGCTTCGGATGCTGTATGATCGAGGCCTAAAACTTGGTAGTAGTCAATCATAAAACTGTCAAGATACTATTCTATATTTTGAAAAAATCTCTAACCAACAACCTGATGTTATCTTTCAAGTGTTTTCGTCTTTATTTTGTGCATAATATACTATATTCAGTTCTTAAACTTATCATTAGCATATACTCGTTAGATAATATAACAATGCAATGAAACTTTGACCTATCTTCAGCCCAACACTACCTGTTTAGCTATTATCATATCCTATATACCAAACTTTTCCTAGAATTTGTCCTCAAAGATTATTTTTCCTATTTGTGTGCATCTAATCTTTATTTTTGAATTACAGTGATTGTTTCCGTTTTTCAGATTCTGTCAGAATAGTTCAGATATCCACTTATACTTAAATTAACTGATGCGCTAGTATACAATCCTCAGCAATAGAAGTAAAAACGATTCTAGTGATTTCATATTTCTAGTTCAATTTTTTGCCTATATGCTAGAATGATTCTTGAAACAGTTGGCATTCTGTTCGTTTTTATATTACTAATTTATCCTTTTTTCTGTATGGATCGTTTTTTCACTCTGGGTTTTGGCTGAAATTGAAGAGGAAATTTGTGAGACCAAATATAATATTTTCAATGTGTGACGACCAACGACACGACTGTATGAGTTGCGCAGATCATCCGTTTATTGCCACACCAAATATGGATCGGCTAGCAGAGGAAGGAATCCGATTTACTAATGGATTCACGGGTATCCCGCTTTGTGCCCCTAGCCGAGCGACCCATTTGACGGGGCTCTATCCTCATCAGCATGGCGTGGTACATAATCGTGCTCAGCTCAAGACTGAAGTAGATACATGGCCAGAATTATTGCAAAAAGCCGGTTATCGAACTGGTTTTTTTGGCAAAATTCACTACAGCACTACTACTCAACCTAGTGGAATGCCCCAAGCTGGTTTTGATCGATGGGTTAGTTTTCAAGGACAAGGTGAATACAACGACCCAACGCTAATTATTGATGGTGAATCTATCAGACATCAAGGTTACAATACTGATCTTCTGGCAGACTACGCCAACAAATTCATTATGAACGAAGATGAACGTCCTTGGGCGATATGTGTTTGGTTTAAGGCCCCACATGGACCATTCACCCCACCTTCTAGGTATGCTGATAGTTATGCAGATATTGAATTAGATTTACCAAAGGCTTTTAATGCATCTACAATTGGTAAACCATTGTCCCTGAGGACTAGAAAACCAATGGGGCATGAGCACGGATGGTATCCTGATGGAACATTCATTCGAGACAAATATTGGGACCAATTTATGCGTGATTACGTCCGAACTATTCAGGGTGTAGACGATGCAATGGGTTCTTTTCTGAATACTCTTGATCAAAATGGATTAACCGAGAATACTATGGTGATCCACACCAGTGATCATGGCTACTTTCACGGCGAATTTGGTTTAGCTGACAAGCGTTGGATGTACGATCCTTCAATTCGTATTCCCTATTTGATTCGCTATCCAAATCTGGTTCAGTCTGTTGAGAAAAGTGTTGATGATCTAGTACTAAGCCTTGATATTCCAGCCACTATTATGGACTTTTGTGGTTTAGGTGTTCCGAACAATTACCAGGGATATTCACTACGGCCTCTTTTGGTTAAAGATGGAAAATGGAATCGTCAAAATGTTTTTATTGAATACTTTGAAGATCCTCCGTTCCCAGACTTACCCTCAATGCTTTGTCTTAGAACACAAACAAGAAAATTAATCCGTTACCTTCGTTCGGGTGAAGGAGACGAATTTTATGATTTAGACCAAGATCCAGAAGAGCGACATAACGTCATAAACGAGCCAAATTATGCAGAACAAGTGGAGGATCTGCAAAGACAACTTGATTCAGCCAAGTTTCGCTATAACTTTGCTAAACCAGAATCAATAAGATGAATGTAGTTAAATCCCAAAACGACAAAATATTATCTTGAATATTGCTACAATTTTTCATTCTTTAGAAACATCGGAATGTGCTCTTTAAACTACCATAGAATCCTGTTTAGCGAACGACTGCTATCGAAAATATAAAACTTAATGAGACATATACAATAAATAAGTAGGGGTTGCGTTTGGATACGCCAAATATTGTTATAATTTTGACTGATGATCTTGGGTATGGTGATCTATCTTGTCAGGGGCACCCTCTCATTCGTACTCCGAATATTGATCAAATGGCAAATAATGGCCAGCGTTGGACGTCTTTTTACGCTTCTAGTCCTCTTTGTAATCCCAGCCGAGTTGCGTTGATGACAGGTCGCTTGCCTATCCGTATTAATGATAGTAGAAAAAATTCATGGGCTGATTTGCCTTACTCAGAATTGACTATCGCTGATTTACTTAAGCAGAAAAAGTACGCTACTTGTTATATCGGTAAGTGGGGGTTATGTGATAGTTTTGAGACAGGTGGGCGACACCCAAATGATGCGGGTTTTGATCGATTTTACGGCTTAGTAGGTAGTAATGACGCACCACTCAGAAATGGTTTGAAGCGAACGTATAATAATATTAAGCATGCTAGTAGTCAAGATTTCCCCATTCCGTTATATTCTCAAAGAAAAGTTATTGAAAACCCTGTTTGGCAGCCAACATTGACCCAACGTTACACCAAAGAATCTGTCTCTTGGATTAAGCAACAGGCCGAGAAAAACGAACCCTTTTTTCTATTTTTATCTCATACTATGCCACATGTGCCGATCTTTTCGTCCCCCAATTTTAAAAACCGTAGCCAAGCTGGTTTGTATGGTGATGTGATCGAAGAAATTGATTGGTCAGTAGGTCAAATCACTACAACTTTAGAGCAGTATGGATTAGCTGAAAATACGTTGGTAGTTTTTACTAGTGATAATGGACCTTGGTTGACGTACTACGATTTGGCAGGTACTCCTGGTCCTTGGAGAGATGGTAAAATCACTACTTGGGAAGGTGGTTTTCGAGTCCCGGGCATTTTCTGGTGGCCTGGAACCATTCAACCCCGCGTAGTTTCTGGAATTGGGGTTAATATAGACTTGATAAAGACTATTTCTACGATAACTAATACTAATTTGCCTGAATATCGTTATTTTGACGCTATAGACTTGACGCCAACGTTGTTGTCGGGTGAGCCAAGCCCTCGTCAACAATGGTTTTTCTATGGTCAACCAGGTAATCTATGGGCAGCTCGATCAGAAAATTATAAACTCGTGCTGGAATCATGGGAGTCCCTAGGACGTGAAGAAGAAAGAGGTTGGCGTGGGTATGACAATCATAAAAAACATAACCCACCATTATTGTTTGACATTAGTACTGATACTGCTGAACGTTACGATATTGCAAGTAGAAAACCTGATGTTGTCGCACAAATCCAGTCGATTATCAAACAGCATCAACAATCATTAATCTGAATCGATGTAGTAGATAACTTTTGATTATCAGCACGATAAACGAAACTACCCGTGATTAGTTGTTGGTTTAAAACAAGAGGTAACCAATAACTAGCATCCGCCCACATTTGATCATAGGGAATTTCAGAAACTGAAAACCACAAAGGCTGAATTTCTTCAGTTTCATGTGCTATGCCGGACCAATTTTCTGCCACGAATACTTTGACTAAATGATTCCAAGCTGGTTGTGCTGGAAATTTGAAGTCTAATTTAGCTCTTAGAAGCAGATCATCCGGTTTAACTGACAATGTTGATTCTTCCATTAATTCTCTAGCCGTTGCTTCGAGCGCTGTTTCACCTGTTTCAATACCACCTCCAATACCCACGATCTTGCCCTTACCAAAACCTACTTTCTTAACTGCTAACAATACGTCAGTTATTTGACCTGTATCTTTGTTGGCACAAAATGGTAAGCAAAGGGTTGCGTGCCTCATGAATTATCTTTCGGTAACCATTAAACTATTGGCGAGAGATGACTTCATGCAGATTAAGAACGGTACGAGCTACTGAAGTCCAAGCAGCTAAATCGCTTTCGTTTAAACCTAAAACGGCCTCTTTCTCTCCAGATGAAGCTAATAATTGAGCTGCGTCCTTATCTTTTTCAAAATCATTTTGATGCTGATTGAACAGAGCAAAAACTATAGATTGCTCTGTTAAGGAAGCAGGACGCGACAATGCTCTCTGAAAAGCCCAATTGATTCGTTCTTTGGCTGATAATTTTCTCTGATTTAAAATGTCTTCAGCAAAAACTCGAGCTGATTCAACGTAACTTGGGTCATTGAGTAGAGTCAAAGCTTGAATTGGTGTATTCGAATTAGGTCTTTCAGCGGTACATTCTTGCCGAGTTGGAGCATCGAAGGCCATCATGCTTGGATGTGGAAATGTCCTCTGCCAATGGGTGTACATCCCCCTACGATATTGCTTCTCACCGGATTGATGTTGATATACTCGTTTAGGGAAATTTAGATTGGCATAGTAGCCCTTAGGCTGATAGGGTTTGACACTTGGACCTCCAATGTCTCGGACTAATAAGCCGCTAACAGCCAGAGCATTATCCCGAATGACCTCAGCACTGAAACGGAATCGAGACTGGCGAGCCAACAACCGATTGAAAGGATCTCGATCTTTTAGTTCCATTCTAAATGCAGATACCTGCTGGTAGGTTTGTGAGGATACAATTTTTTTGACTAGATGTTTAATATCCCAACCATTATCAACGAACTCGACTGCCAACCAGTCTAGTAGTTCCGGATGAAATGGAGATTCACCTTGTGCCCCCAGGTCATCTAACACTTTAGAGATCCCAGTACCGAAAAATAGATACCATAAGCGGTTGACGAAAACACGAGCAGTCATTGGGTTTCTTCCAGATACTAACCAGTTTGCTAAGTCTAGTCGAGTTAAGCGTTCTTCGGGAGATTTTTGTGGGATGGATGGTAAAAAGTGAGGTATATCGGGTATCACGATTGAGCCAGAATCGTCCATCCAATTCCCGCGGGGTAAAACCCGAATAGTACGCGGTTCAACTGACTCAACAGACAACGAATAAGGTACTGATTCGATCAGTCTTTCCTTGTCTAAATTTAGTTTTTTTATTCTATCTCTTAATGATTTTAACTCGGGAGCAACTGTACGATAGTAGTCAGACAGTTGTTGCTTCTGTTCCTTTGTAGTTATTTTTTCCGATTGTAAAATAGCCAAGATTTCTTTCGGATGGGCAGCCTGAGTTTGATTAGCAACAGTGGTATGAATTCCAGCTTTGTCCCAGTAGGCTAATCCTCCAAACTGTACGAATGATAACCCACTGAGCTTGCTACCTGATTTTAGACCGACTGATTGTGGATCGACCTCTAGGCGAATCCATGTTGCCTTAGGCGGTAATTCGCCCATAAATCGGTGGTCAGACTGATTACTACCAATACGCCCAAACCCTATTTTATCGGCGCCCCAAAATGCTCGATGGTTCCAATCACCATCGTTGAACTGGAGCATTAAAGTTTCTGGTGGATCGTTTGGGTCCAACCAGACATAGGCGAAGAACATATCGCTATCGCTAATAGTGAATGTCTTTTCAGCATTTTGGAAATAGTGTTGTAGTGTCCCATTTCCACTTTGTAATCGTGAAAACTGGCCACTGTAAACAGGGGCTTTATCTTTTTCAACAAATTGCCATTTGCCATTTGTGCTACCACCATTATCTTGTTGGTCATCAACCCAAGAAAAATCGGTAGCTTGATCAGAATTTAGATTTTTCAGCGTCCGTTTTTGCCATTCTGTTTGGGATGTAGATAATTCCGGATGTGGCCCTTGGAATTGCGCTTTAGTTCTTTTTATCTCTTGGGTTAATTGATCATGTTCTGCCTGCTGGTGTTGATCCAAAATGCGTACAATTGGTTCTCGTTTACTGTTACCACCATAGACACCAACCTCCCTTATATCAGCAAAAAAAGCAGAGAAACGATAGAAATCTTTAATTGTATAAGGGTCAAACTTGTGATCGTGGCACTGAGCACAACTCATAGTTGCACCCATCCAAACCGAAGCTGTTGTACGAACCCGATCGGCAGAGTAAATGGCCAGATATTCCTTGGCTTGGGCCCCTCCTTCAGCAGTAGTTTGATTAAGTCGATTGTATCCAGCGGCTACTTTTTGCCTAGTAGTTGGATTTTCAAGAAGATCACCGGCTAAATTTTCTCGTGTAAACTGGTCAAAAGGCATATTTTCGTTGAAGGCTTGAATCACGTAGTCTCGATAAGGCCAGATACTTATATCCTCGTCTGAATGGTACCCGGTCGTATCAGCATAACGAACTAGATCTAGCCAGTAGAGAGCCATCTGCTCTCCGTAGTGGGGAGAAGCCAATAGCTGGTCAACAACCTTCTCGTAGGCATCAGGACTTTTATCTTCTATAAATGCTTTAACTTCTGTATAATCCGGTGGTAATCCCGTGAGATCGAAGCTCAACCGCCGAATCAACGTCGAGCGATCTGCTCTTGGAGATGGAGCTATCGTCTCATTTTCTAGACGATTCAAGACAAACGAATCAACTTCATTTTTGAGCCAAGACTTATCTTTGATTTTTGGTAGTAGCGGACGGGATGGAGGGTTATAAAGCCAATGATCTTCCCAGGCAGCACCTTCCTCAATCCACTGGGCTAATAGTTCTCTGTCTTCACGGCTCAACTTACGATTGTAACTAGCTGGAGGCATTCGTTGGCTAGTGTCACCAGCATTAATACGTTGAATTAAAAGGCTTTCGCTAGGTTTATGGGGAATGATGACCGGATTTTCTTGTCTGTCAAAGGCACCAGCTTTTGTATCCAGCCTTAGGTTTCCTTGGCGCTGTTTCGCATCAGGCCCATGGCACGCGTAACACTTGTCAGATAGAATTGGCCTAATATCGCGATCGAATCGTATTTTTTTTTCTTGTACTGCTAGCAACGTCAGAGAAGCAAAGAAAAACATAAATAGAACTAAAAATCGGTTGAAATTCTGAAAAGAACATACCTTCATAGTTATCCCCTTCTTAACTATTTTCTTTCTATTTTTATTGTCGTCGTCTTTTTCTCCTAGGCCGTTTGGTAGACTGATTCTTACCGGCTCTTCTTTCTTGCATTACGGTCATAATAGAAGCAGCTGGTTGGCCTCGTTCTAGAGCTGCGGCCATCAACTTCATGGGTTGATCAATATGATTAAAAAAGTGCCGGTACCCTTGACACAAATAATTGAGACCGTCTTCACCGTCCGGTGTTTTGATAAATCGGTTTTTAGGACACCCACCATTACACATAAACTTAACTTCACAATCCAAACAGTACTGAGGTAATGTATCCTTTTTATCATTACCAAATTTAATTTGAAAATCAGATTCTATCAACTCTTGCATGGTTTGATTGTTGATATTACCAACTAAGTATTCAGGCTCAACATAATGATCACAACTGTATAAATCTCCGTTATGCTCTAGTGCTAAGGCGCTACCGCAAGTTTCATTAAATATGCAGAGGCTTGGATTGTAGCCCAACCAAGCTTCTAGTGCGATATCAAAAATCTGGACAAAAATTTTGCCAATATCTTTCTGTACCCATTCATCAAAAATAGCTGATAAAAATTGGCCGTACTGTTTTGCTCCAACAGAGCGAGGGGAAACTTGATCACCGTCTCCAAAGTGCTCAACAATTGGAATGAACTGCATGTATTCAACATCTAATGACTTAATATAGTTGTAGACCTCAACAGGTTTCTGAGCATTACACTCGTTAACAACGCATAGGATATTATAGTCAACCTGATGAGCTTGAAGGCAACGTATGCCATCCACGACCTGCTGATGTGACGGACGTCCTTGTTTATCAAATCGATATTTATCATGCAAATTTGGTGGGCCATCTAAGCTGATTCCAACCAAAAATTTATGCTTTTTGAGAAAGGTTGCCCAGTCATCGTTTAATAATGTTCCGTTGGTTTGTAAGGTGTTTTGGATGGTCATCCCACGTCGCTTATACTGTTTTTGATAAGCAACGACTTTTTCAAAAAAACGTAGCCCCATCAACGTAGGCTCTCCACCCTGAAAGGCAAAAACCACCTCATTCGTTGGTTGAGCTTCGATGTAGCTACGTACATAATTTTCTAAGACCTCATCGGTCATCCGGAAAGACTTTGTTTCTGGGTATAAATCTTCTTTTTTCAGGTAAAAACAATATTCACAGTCTAGGTTACAGATGGGACCAATTGGCTTGGTCATCACATGAAAGGGTTGTTGGGTTTTCACTTTTGTTTGATTCAATTCAAATATTTAATTTATAGTTGATGAGAATATATCAAATATCAAGTAGGACTGCAAACAATCTCTTGATAATTTTTCTTACTTCATTAATTGAATGAGTCTACAGTAACTAAATACATTTAAATAGATGTTTTTTAGCGATACTATTCTATTTTGTATAATTACTAAAATCATAATTAATGATAGGATCGTCACATAAGCCGGTTCGTGGATGAATAGCATGATGCTGATGGGCTAACGGGTTGCAACGGAATAATCGGTCACCAATCAGCAGACAACCCTTGAATAGACCGTAACGTTGGATAACCTTCTGTCCAAAGTGTGAGCAGCTGGGGGTGAAATTGCAGACTTGCATGTCTTGAGAAGAAACAAATCTTTGGTAGTAGTAGATCAGATTTTTAAAAAACAAACGTGGATATTTATACCAAGCGATCGTTTTTTTTTGTTCCTTAGTTCCTTCAGTTAAATGTATTGAATTCTGGTATCGGCTTTCACGGATGAAACTCAAAATTAGTAGATTTTCATCCGCTGAATTTGGGGCCGATTCAGCTAAACACCATGAACTAAACAAAAGCGAAAATAAAACATTGAATTGGATAACGAAGAATCGTACTCGTCCGATTTTATTATAATTCAATTTTCTAACATAATTATTCAAGGGTAGCCTCAATTAAATTCATGATATTTTCTTCATATTTTTCTTCAATTTTTCGTTGTCTCATGAGTGGTTTTATCTAAAATTGGCTAATAGTTGTCAGATGGGGATGAATACTTTTTAGCCTAATGGACTGGCAAGATATCGGCAGGTAGAATTACTTCGTAGACCTGCGACCAACCAGAACGGTCAGATGTAAAAACTATTAATTTACCATCTGGGCTGAAAGATGGATGAGGATGGGTATGTTGAGGTGCGTAAACATTGATTGACCCATTTGTGTAGGGAAAAGGACCTTGCCAATGGTCTCCAACAGAAGTTGCACCAGACTGGCAAATAATAGTTGGTTGACCTACACCATCCCTTGGATCAAATAATTGAATACCGATGTCAGGGTAGTTAGTATCAGCAACCATTAAGGTCCCGTCTGGACTACAAACAGCATGCCAAGCATTGAAGGTTGTCACACGCCTTTCGGTTCCATTATCAACATTGATACAACGAATACCATTAGGCCAATCGACAAAAGCAAGCTCACGGGTCCTCGGAATCCAAGATTCATGAGTAATCCATTCATTTAATGCTTTATCTCTGGCATACAGGCGGCGATTATTAGAACCGTCTCGATTAATAACCCAAATTCGGTCCGTTAATGGACCTGCGTAATATAGAAGGCTAGGATCGTCAGGACAAAACTGCATATGGCTAATGCTATCCCTTTGCAAAATTGTCTCCATTTGCCCAGTTTGCGTATCAACCATAGCAATTGCGGATTGAAGGGAGTCGACCATTTCAGAATTGGTATTATAACGAATTGCCCACCAGCGATCATCGTGGCTTAAGGCCGTTGTACCCATTGCTGCCGCTACCATCCCTTGTTCTCGTAAATGATCAACAGGTATATTGACTAACTCAATTTCTTCCAGCGTTTCTAGGTCGATTCGCCAACCACTGGTACCTGCAGTAAAAAAGACTGATTCTCCGTCGTGAGATGGATAAATTGACCAAGGACTAAGATCGTCTCTATCAGTCAATTGGAGTAATTCACCATTTTGGCGAATCTCAGCGAAAATCTGTGGCTTGCCGGATCGTTCAGAGATAAAAAACAGCCTTTTCATTAAGTCATCATAGGCAGGAACGATAAAAAAAGGGTGGTGATGATTAGAAAAATCAGTTGTTACTTGGCGAATTTTAACGCCTGTTTCACTGTCCCGAAAATTGAGAGATTCTGTAGGGTAGATTTCTCCTTTTGCCATATCTGATTTCCTTAATGCTGTTTGTACATTCCTTTACTAAACTGACAACTTCCTCTTCCGAAATAGTCTTCTAGAATTAGTTCAGATAAGTTGAATGTCAGTTTTAAACTATTTTTCGCACTGGTAACCAATAGCTTCCAGTCGTTGGCGTATATCACTAACTACATTTGATGATAACTGACGTAGTGGACGCCTCATCGTCATAGAAGGGAATCGACCCATCAGCCATCTTGCACACTTCATTCGTTGGTGAGCATCGCTACTCGGTTCGCCAAAATTGTAAACAATTCGAGCTAATGGATCTACCAATTGCCGAGCCTTTCTGGCACCGACTAGGTCAGCATTCAAAGCCGCGTGTACAACTTCCACCATCAATTCTGGTACAAAGCCTGCAAAACCAATTAAGGCACCATCGCAACCTTCAAGTAGGCTAGCTAATAGATATTCATCGTGGCAAGTAAGTACCGGTACATCAGGTGCGGCCAATTTCAGCTGTTCATAATCCCAACGCCACCTTGCCATATCACGAGTACCCATTTTGATACAAACTACTTGTGGGATTTTGACTATTTCTAGCATTTCCTCCAAGCTATAACCAGCTTTGGTCCAAGCAGGATATTGGTGTACTATGATCGGTAAATTAGCTCCTTCAGCTACATCCTCAAAGAAGCCGACAGCAGTCTCGAAAGTCCGACCGAAGCGTAACCAGTGATGAGGTGGCATCAATAGAATTGCATCAGCACCAACTGATTTCGCTGCTTGGGCTTGATCTATAGCTGAAATACTTCCTTCGGCACTAACACCTGAAATCACTTTGACTTTATCACCGACTGCGCTAGCGCTGATTCGGGTAACTTCAGCCCTTTCATCGTCTTTTAATGACATTATCTCGCCCGTATGACCGTTACAAACAACCCCTTTTATTCCATCAATAGCAGCTAGGCCTTTCATGTAGCTGGCCAACCCTTCTGTATCAATTGATTCGTCCAAATTAAACGGACACAGGGTTGCTGGAAATACACCAGCCCAAGGATGATCTTTCCAATCGACCATAATCATAATTAATTATTGCTCCTCTAAAAGATTATATTTGCTAGGTCAGCCCAAGACAGCCTACATTATACACTAAAGATACGGCAAGCAAAAGATTAGGAACTGATTAAAATGAGTTGGTCGTTAATGATTCTCTTTTGTATAATTACCAATTAACATTAATTAACAACATATTGATAGGAGATTGAATGTCTGATTTTATAAACTTAGATATACCAGACGGGGCTGTCGCAATTCACTGGTTTGAGCAAAGTTCTTTTGCAATCAAAAGTAGGACAGGAACAACTATTTTAGTTGACCCCTACTTTCCAAAAGAACGTCCGTCAGATCGATTTATTTATGCTCAGCCACCAGTTGAGGAAGCCGAGTTTCCAACTGACCTAGTTTTATTGACACACGATCATGGGGATCATACATGTGTAGAGTCCCTGCAACGCTTGGAAAATGCTTGGCAACCGAAGTGTTATATCGGTCCAATTGAAAGCTTGACCAGAATTTCTAACGAGATGACATCCAGCCTACAATCGAACAAAGATGTTTCCGTTCAGATCAGTATTGATGACAAGCCAATTGAGGGATTTTCTCATTCTGTATCGCCGGGCCAAAAAACTGTGGAATCCATAGCTGGCCAAACCATTGATTGTGTCCTGAATGATGAAAAAATTACTATTTATCCGGTTTACTCTAAACCTCCCAACGGCGACTCATCTGCTGACATTGATCCACCGGATGTAACGCACTTAGGTTATGTTATTGATGTCTCAGGCGTAAAGATCTATATCTCAGGAGATCCAATAAATAATTTTTCCGATCATGATAGCCTAGTTCAACCAATTCTAGCACTACAGCCTGACATTGGTTTTTTAACTACACACCCGACCGAAGGCGAGTTCCCATTTTTCGATGGCAGTCTGAGTATGGCTCAAAGATTAAAATTGAAGCATGCGGTACCTACTCACCGAGCTTGTTTTGTTACACGAGATTATGATCCTCAGTTATGGGCTAACATTTTTGGTGAAGACGATCCAACCCCTTTGATTATGGAACGTAACACCCACATTGTTTATCCAACTTAATTCGTTCTGGTGATTAGCCAATCTGACAAATTCTTTTTTGATAATAACGGCTATTTAGTTTTGGAGCAGTTTTTAGATTCTGAACTGACTAAAGATCTGCTACAAGCTGTTAAACGAGTGGCTAGTCTGAGGAGAAAGTTATGTGCAGAAGAAGTTGAACACACTGGAATGACCCATATCAACGGTCAAAACGCTCGCTATTTTTACATTTTGGATGACCACCCCTTATTCTTGACAATGTTGGATTATCCACCTATTATGGCTTATGTTGAAAGCTTGCTGAATTCTAGGCCTCATCATCACGCATCCGACGCAGTTTTAGAATTTGGGCCAGTCGATCGAGATATGGCTTGGCACATTGATGGGCACGATGATGGTTATCGGGGATTAGCCCAACCGATTCCCCTACTTCAGCTGAAGGTTGGTTACTATTTGACTAACATGACCGAAGCAGGTCAGGGGAATTTGAGTCTGATTCCGGGCAGTCACAAGAGTATAGCTAACCCATCTGCTAATGATTTACAAAAAAAAGAATTATTCGATGGTGCTATCCAAGTTTGTGCGCCAGCGGGTACGGCTATTCTGTTTCACAATGCTATTTGGCACTCCGGTGGTCCTTGGTATAAAAAGGATGGACAGAGAATAATGCTTTACTATGCTTATGAGCATCCTTGGATGATTGCCTCAGCTGAACACTGGAGTTATCCATCGCAGTTTTATAATTCGCTTTCTACAGAACGGAGGAAACTGTTTCATGGTTTTGTTTTTGATCCCCCGGAAATTCGTTGGGGATAGGTCTGAACCATTACAGAAATCTAAATTCAATACTCATGTTGTCGTCCGAAAAAGACATTCAGGCCGTTATTGAACAGTATCTTCGCTTGCTAGAGCAACGTAAGCTGTTGGTATACATCAAAAATAATAGTGGTGCATTGAAAACTGAACGCGGTAGTTTTTTACGTTTTGGCAAAGCCGGTTCACCTGATTTTCTAATTTTTTTATCCGAAGGTAAAACCATACATTTAGAGGTTAAAAACCATCGGGGGCGTCAAACGGAAAGCCAGAATCAATACCAAAAACAGGTTGAATCCTTGGGACACCAATATTATGTAGCTCGGAGTCTAAAAGAATTGATCGAATTTTTGGATTTTTAATCCATAAACAGTAAATGAAAAGGATAACGGACGGTTTTTAACACAAGAGAATTGGTCCACTAGAATCGAGTGAACCCTCACTGGTTATTCTAGCTAAGTAGAAGAAGATCTGGAGTAAATAAATGAAGACCATGTTTGAGAAGATTTGGAATGAGCACGTGGTTCGGGCCTCAGACTCCGAAGCCACTATCTTATATATCGACACACATTTAGTTCATGAAGTTACCTCACCACAAGCCTTTGAAGGGTTACGTGTTTCGGGTCGATCTGTTCGAAGACCAGACCGAACCTTTGCTACAATGGATCACAACGTTCCAACGACTGACCGATCACTACCCATTACTGACCTAATCGCAAAAAAGCAAATGGAAACGCTTTCTCATAATTGTCAGGAGTTTGGGGTGACACTCTATGATTTAGATAACCCAAAACAAGGTATTGTGCATGTCATTGGCCCTGAACTGGGTTTAACTCAACCCGGAACGACGATTGTGTGTGGGGATAGTCATACTTCAACCCATGGTGCTTTTGGAGCTTTATCTTTTGGTATTGGTACCAGTGAGATTGAGCACGTATTGGCCACACAATGCTTACTTCAGCGCAAACCAAATACCTTACAGATTGATATTGAAGGGCAACTCCCATTTGGAGTTACGGCCAAAGATATTATATTGACCATTATTGGTCAGATCGGTACTGACGGTGGAACTGGTTCCGTAATCGAGTTTACAGGTTCAGCTATTCAAAGTTTGACTATGGAAGAAAGAATGACTGTCTGTAATATGGCCATTGAAGCTGGCGCCAGAGCGGGTATGATTGCACCTGACGATACAACTTACCAGTACCTTTCTGGCCTGGAATTTTCCCCCAAAGGGCGTGATTTTGACTTGGCTGTTGAGAAGTGGAAACAATTACCGACAGATATTGGTGCTACTTACGATCGCAAAGTCTCGATTCCTGCTGACGAACTACAACCGCAGGTCACTTGGGGAACTTCGCCAGAAATGGTACTAGATATTGGTGCTAATATTCCAGATCCAGACGAAATAGAAAACTCAGATGAAAAAAGAGCGACGAGCCGAGCCTTAGAATACATGGGATTAACCCCTGGAACACCTATTGATCAAATTGAAATCGACAAAGTATTTATTGGTAGTTGTACTAATTCCCGAATTTCTGACTTGCGGATTGCCGCCCAAGTTGCCAAGGGTCGACAAGTCAACAGTCGAGTCAATGCAATTGTGGTTCCAGGATCAAAGGCGGTCAAGCGTGAAGCTGAAGCTGAAGGTTTAGACCAAATTTTCAAAGCAGCAGGATTTGAATGGCGAGAAGCTGGCTGTAGTATGTGTCTAGCTATGAACCCTGATAAGCTTCAGCCAGGCGAACGATGTGCTAGCACTTCTAATCGAAATTTTGAAGGCAGGCAAGGCAAAGGTGGTAGGACTCATCTTGTCAGCCCACAAATGGCTGCAGCCGCCGCAATTCAAGGGCGATTCGTTGACATCCGTACTTGGGATTGATCAGTTCGGCGTTTTTGCTCTAACTGGCATTGGCCATGGACTCACTGACAAATCTCAGTCAACAAGCTAATATTTTGTTAATTCGATTTAGCTCGCTAGGGGACGTATTACTAACGGCACCAGCCATCCGAACCTTACGGAATCGATTACCTCAAGCCAAAATTTCCATGCTTACGGATGAACCTTATATCGATTTAGTAAATCAAAATCCACATCTGGATGAGGTTCTGACTGTAAACCGAAAGAATAAGGGCCTCCAGCCTAACTTACAGTTGATTAATCAATTACGCTCTAAAAAATTTGATGTGGTTTTGGATTTCCAAAGAAAGTTTGGTACGAGTCTGATTAGTTGGTTGACCCAAGCCAAAATCAGGGTTGGCTTTCACCGACCTAACGGTTATTTACTGACTATTCCTGTAGAGATTAATCGTCATAACAGGCAACACGTTATCGATGACTATTTCCAACTGCTTGAGGTTGTTGGTATTCAGGCAGATGATCGAAAATTAGAACTTCACGTTTCTCGAGAAAATCGAGCTTTTGCAGAGCAAAAAATAGAGCAAGAATCAGTTGCGAGTCCGGGACCAACGGTTGGCCTTTTTCCTGGAGCGAGCTGGGTATTCAAGCAGTGGCCAGCCCAGCGATTTATCGAAATTGGCCGTCGCTATATCCAAGAGTATCAAGGAAGAATTCTAGTCTTTGGCAGCTCGGCAGAAAGAGAGTTGTCAGAACATATTTCCGAGCAAATTGGGGCCTCTGCAACGTCTCTTGCGGGAGAATTCCGCTTGGGTCAACTGGCCGGTTTTATCGAGCATTGTGACTTATTCATTGCTAATGATACAGGACCAATGCACATGGCAACAGCCTTAGGCATACCAACAATTTGCCTGTTTGGCCCCGGAAATTATCACAAATTTCGTCCACTATCCAGCAAACACATAGCCCTTCGATATGAGGTAGCATGTAGTCCTTGTAAACCGTTCAATAAACACTGCCAAATCAACGAATGTATGCAAGGGATCTCTGTCGACCTAGTATGGGAAGCAACTTGTCAACAGCTAAATAAAAACCTGTCTTATTAGCTAAATATCACCTAACAGTTTGGTTTTCTTGCTATCGAATTCTTCTCGACTAATGTGGCCAGCCTCTAACAAGTCGGCCAGAGTAGCGATTTCCTGAGCTGGACTGATAGTTACCCCGGGAGTTTCATCATCCGTACCCATAAACTCATCAATAATTCCACCTACAGCGCCCAATAACATGGCAAAAACGGCCACACTCATCAATCCACCCACACCTGCCAAAATTTGGCCCGCTGGTGTAATAGGAGAAACGTCCCCATAGCCGACGGTGGTAAGTGTAATAATACCCCACCACATGGCTTGGGTAATATGACCAAAAGAGTCTGGCTGGGCGCCTCTTTCAAAGAAAACCATTAAAGCACTAAACATAACAACAGACATACCTAGAAACATCAGCGCCATCACCAAACTCATCGTGGTCGCCTGGGCTTTAATTTCTTCAGGTGTTTTGTCTGAATTATCCATCACTGTAGTTGCTAATTTTAGCATTCTTAACAACCTCATCAGACGCAGTAGACGCAATGTCTTAACAATTCTCAAGCCTGCCAATCCACCGGCCCCTCCTGACAAAACTATTTTGACTATTGGCTCTATCAAGGACGGAGCAATCGCGGCAGCGTCAATAATTCCGTTAACACTCAGTGTGTAGCGGCTAGGCTTCGGCATATTGACATAACAGGTTCCAAAGTACTCAATCATAAACAGCACAAGTGCAATATAGTCGATAATCTTCAATACTGTAAACTTGATATAGGTTTGATCGGAGATAACCGAATCCCACGCAGCGTAACTTTCTTTTAGCGCTAGGTAATTTTCATCATTGGCAAAATCCGGATTGTCACTGCTAAAAAATGTAATAGCCCGAACAAAATTTTCGTGCACTTCTGATGGAGTAACCGAAGTTAACTCCGGAGAAGCCGTATTAGCAGTGGCCAGATAAATATCATACAAGGCTTGATTTTCGGTCAAATATTCTGGGTGGGAAGTTAAACGTAACTCGACTGTCTCTGCAAACGTTGGTGCGTACAACTCTTTATTGTATTTGGCTTGATTGATCGCAGCAAAAATTTCTGGGTGGTTAGACTTAATGTCCCGATATGTTTGCTCTGCTGAGGCTTGCGCAATCTCGATTTCGTTATCAACCCAAGATTCAAAAACGATAGCTCCGATCGAAATGAATATAAGCGCGTTGATCAGATACGTGACAAATATCTTATTTTTGATATTATCTGGATCATCAAAAGTTTCGAACATGAACAGGTCAAACCCGCTCCTGCCTTCCAATTTAGACCTATCGTAATTCGGCATAATCTGCTAAACTTCAACCTCTGTTTATCTTGTTTGAAAATTTCTTCTGTGTGGGGGATGGGATCCACGTAAAAAGTATACCCTGCGTAATTCCAGATCGAGCTTCGGCACCAGTCCTACATTACTAAACTAAGTATGACAATGGTCTAGTCCTATCTCGTCACTGACTGTTAACGATGCATATCGACCTAACAAACAGAAACAGGCACACGGAAATCCAGACTGATTATATCAGATTTGGTTTTCTTCGTAAAGACTTTTTTAATGTAATTGGTTTGATGATTTTCGTATTGGCTGTTCAAAAACTTCGTGCATATATCTGATATAATATTTTTACGACAGAACGTAATTAAGTCTGAGGAATAGTAATTATGGGACAACGCATCTTCGATAAACTTTCATCCCCCGACAAATTGTACCAAGATCCAATTCTAGTTTTTGCCGCTGACCCCCTGGCTTCGGGCGGTATTCATGGCTTGGGTCAAGTCGCCGTTCCCAAACCTCATTACCGTACACACCCAGATTTTTTACAACTCCAGAGAGATTTAGTGAGAGATGGGACAATCGATGGCTTATTAATGACACCCGCCGATGCTGAAATTTTAGCTCTTGACGAGGGGATGTTCCATGACAGTGACGTAACCCCCATCGTTCGTATGAACTCAGAAACAGCAATATGGAACCCTCGTTATGGGGATTATCGAACACAGCACTCTTACCCTTTTCAGACTGTTTTCCCTGATGACATGAAATCTTATTGTGAATCCTTAGTTTCTCCAGCCTTAGATTGTTCGATACAGTTAGGTTTGTATTCTATGACACTCAATAACGATGTACAAGCTGACCGACGAATGTTAGAATCGTATATTCAGTTTGCTCATACTGTGGGGGATATCCCTGGTTTCGACCACATTCTTGAAGTGTTTCTTCCTAACGTTAATTTGGTTGGATTCGATGATGAGAAGCGGGGCATGTACGTAGCTGATTCGATCATCCGAACCATGAGCTACTTGAGGAAACATCAAAAGCCTAGTTTTTTAAAGACGGCCTTTACAACAAACAAAGTCTGGAAGGAGTTTACCGACTTTGATCCATCAATAATTATTGGTGCTCTAGGGGGGCCTAGGCAAAATGCACGCTACACATTACAACTTGCAAATAACGTTGCTCGTAACGGGGGCCGAGCTATATTATTCGGCCGGGCTATTTTTCAAGAAGAGTCGCCAATAGCTATAGTATGCGCATTGAGAAAAGTTTTAAATAATCAGTTGTCGGTTGACGAAGCGTATGCTGATTACCAACGTTCACTGCGCTCGTCGGTATAACTTTTACCAGTTGAAACCGACTACGTAGCTTATGCGTAACCCTTTTTGACTGTGTTCTGAAATCGTTCCATCTTCTTGTTTGTGCTTCAAGTCCGGTTCGAGATTAGGTGTAAGTACTAGAGTTGTAGGAAAGTTAAAGTCTCCGGAGGAAATGGTATATCCCAAAGCAATAGATACAGATGGTGATATAGCTTGTTCAGGCTCATCTGTTTGCAAGTTAAAGATTATGGATGGCCCGATCGCCATTTCAAATCCGGACTGAGTTCTGACACCGGCCATAAAATTGAAAACGGGTATCAATAAACCTTGTTCTAACCCAGCTACTAAGGGAGTTGCTTGGAACATAACACCAATCGACTGGTTATTATTGTCTTTAGAAGTTAATACTTTCTCAAATTGCCAGCCAAAAATGGTGGTAAAAGGTGTATATTCTTTTCCATCAGGCCGATCAGTAAATTTCGCTTTGACCATATCACCCGTATAAATATTAAATCCAAACCGAGGTCCATCTCGTTCCATTGAAATCGGTTCTGGTTGATTCTCCGCTAAGGCTGACATAAATACAGTCAGTACAAATAACATATTCAAATAAAGAAACTTCTTCATATTAAGTACCCTTTCTGTCCGGTAGTTATTTTTTATGTGTTGCTGTCTACTTCTCGATTTGGAGCATTAGACATGCCAAATGTAACAAGAGGTAATTTCTCTATGTGGATCGAAGATTATTGTAATAGCCGGCCGTTTGACAACTGCGACATTGGTATTGCACATGAGACGCTAATGTCACAATAAGACCTATTATGATTCTTGCTGATAATCCTATTTGGATATGCGAGTTATATCAGGTGCGACTAAATCGGCTAATCGTATGAGGTCTTTTGAAGGCATTGACACATCAAAAGGCAAGTATAAGATTTTTGATAGTACCAGTTGAGCTTCTGTCGGTGACTCATTCTTATCTGCCTTAGGTAAAGCTATCAAACTGCTGCTTGCTAGAGTTGCGTCAAACCCATGCTCTTTTAGGCGGAGTCTCGTCTGAAGAGGATTAGAAACACAAATTGGGAAAATCCAAAATGTATGTTTTTTTGCGTGACAACCTGGCCACCAAGCATCATCTGGGAAATGACGAGTTAATTTATAACCAGAGGCCTTGCCAACGTTCTATTGTCTCTGTTCTATATTGAGACAAGCGGCGGTATAGCAATGCTAACTGAGCTGTAGCAGGCTGGTATTGTAGTTGGCTTGAAAGATTCCCTGTTTGAAAAGACCGGGTTAGCGACATCAAGATTTGATCTGGGTCGTGACGTAACAATTCAAGAAATGTGAAAATCGACCCATAAATAGAACTGTGGTTGACTAATCTGAGAAAGCTGTATTTGATTAAACGTTGAAAAAAACTGAATTGTGTAGTCGTAGGATATTCCTTGATACGACGGTTCATAACTTGGTTCAATTCAGCCTGACGAATAGTAAATATCGCTCCTCCTAATGCTGTCGCTGTCTTAATTGCTCCGAAACTGAACATTGATACCGTTGCCGATGGATGACCTAGGTAACCATCGGCTAAGAATACTTGTGCGCAATCTTCAATCACAAAAAGATCGTGCTTCGCAGCAAAATTCACCACTTCCGTTAAATCCATACGACACCCAAAAATATGCGCGACCAAAATCATCCGCGTTTTTTTGTGAGTGATGATTCCAGATGTTCTGACTTGACCGCTAAGCTTTCCATATTTATATCAATTGGTACAGGTACCAACTGATGAGACTTCAGTAGATCAATCATTTGTGGAATAGTAATAGCGGACACTAAAACCTCACTACCAGCGGGTAGATTTAGAGAATCTAGCAATAGATTAAATCCTGTACGAACCGAGTAACATATGAGTGTGTCATTTGAGGACGACCATTTGGATTGGAGCTTAGATACCCACTCAATTCGATTAGTTTGGTTCAGACAACGAAGTAATCCATATAAAAGATCACTCGCTTTAATATCTAGGCATTTCCGAGGATACATAAAGCTCTTTCCATATGATGATTATATTCTAATTAGTAATTACTAAGCACACACTGTGCCACGGAAGACCAAATAGCTTTTTTATTTCAGTATTTACAATTTTGGAATTTCAGGTATAATCTAAAGAGCTAGCCCAAACCAATTGGTGGTAAGCCTTGCTGAAAAAAACATCCATCAAATGAATGAAACGGAGCTTCAAAATGTTGTCAAATACAAGACGTGATTTTCTAAAGACTGTTGAGCCTGGGCATCGCGGTATCGTTTGCCCAGCCTGTGGAACCGTAATGGGTATCCGAAAGGGTAGTTATCGGATGGTATTGACACAAAACGCCCGTTTCGAGTTAAACGATGCCATCAGTGAGTACCGCTTGTTTCTACAACGATTAGAAGATAAATTAGAGCTTATCAACATTGAAGGTATTAACCGCCCTCCGATTGATAAGTATCCTTACGAAAAAGAAAAACGAGATTTTCCTACGCTGAGTTATTCTGGTTTATATGAAGAAACAAAGTGGGAGCAAAGCTCCAAAGCCTTTGTTAGTGACATTGATTATCTTGGTTGGAATAGGTTGTATCAAGAATTTCCTCGTTATAGGGATTTTAGTGGTCGTAATCAAGATGAGTCTCGTAGCTTGGAAGAAACTTTTGCTACCATCAATAATACTATTATTGCTGGTTTTGAACCGATTTCTGCAGTTGGACCTTTGATGGATATTGTATTTGAACAAGGCTACGTCAAAGAATGGATGCGGCAATTTAGTTCGAATCAAGATGAAAACACACCCGAGTTAAAAACGCTCAACAATTTGTTGAAAGAGGTCTGTCCGAGTCTGTTTGAATACCTAAGCTTTCTTAAGGAGAATGCTACGGTTAGTAAGGAAAGTAAACGCCTTGTAGAAGGGGTTCTCAGATTTCAATTTTATTTAGCGATTTTGCTTGGGCACAATTCGAAAATTGTAAATCATCAGCAAATACTAGATAAACTTGGTGTAGATCAAGAGCCTTTCCAGTTGCCAAGATTAGTTGGTATCTCACCCGAATTATTAGAAAATCTGGTCAAGTCTGAATTATTGATTGGAAATTTAGGAATCGAATGGCCGGAGGAATTCAAAGATTTAAGGCAAGACTTGATTAAACGTTCTGCACACGAAGCTTTCAATTTAGCAGTACAGGAACTTGAGGCTAGTGCGACAGATGGCATTGAAACTGTTAAAGAAGTGCTAAAAGACTATCTTAGTTCCACCAATGGTGAAAATGGATCCAATCAGATCAATCGCGCAATTGATGTTTTAAAAGACCAGATACATCGTGTAGTCGATTTCACTTGCCCTGGACCGCCTGGAGAGCGAGTTGAAACAGACATAGACGATGTTACCACTGACGAGAGTGTCCGATTCTGTGGTTGGTCTCCTAAACAAGAAAAAACACACTCTGTAATTTTTATTGGCAGTCCTGGTACTGGGAAATCGACAGTCATGTTATCGGGATTTACCTCTTTTTACAACAACATCGGCTCTTTAGGAGCTACTATTACTTTTGATTCACCTTCGGATGAAGCACAAATGAGAGCTTTATCAAGTGATTATTGGCGAGGTAAATTACCAGAAAAGACTGAGAAGGGGTTCCGTCGAAGTATTAAGTTTTCCCTCGACTTTTTCAACGACTATAGTCAACTTCCGATACGTTCTAATTTCGTTTTTTCCGATATTCCAGGTGAGAAAGCAGCTGTTAGCTTAACAGAAAATGGCTCAGACCCCTTTGTCTCCCGTATTTTAAAGAATGCTGAAGCCATAGTCTTTTTCTTTGACCTATCCGTCGAAGCCTCAATTCGCGAGAAAATCAAAGGTCTCGGGAACGTGAAAGAAAATTTTGATCAAATGGATTTATCGCGTGACGGGAAGGCTGACATAAGTCAACGTCAATTACTACAAAAGTTAGTTAGCGACTTATTAGTCCTACGCGGTGGGCCAGAAAAGCTTAAAGGCACTCAGTTTATTTGTGTGGTTCCAAAAGCAGATCTCTATATTGCTGAAACAAGTTCAACCGAAAAAGAACGATATTTTCTAACTGAATTGTGCCAAGATTTACATAAAGAGGAATTACTCGTATCATCTCAATTTGCACTTGAAAGCGGAAATCAATCTTACAAAGGGCTATGTTCACTAGGTGGGGCCGGCTTGGCTGATCCTGGTCAAGATCGATTACAACACCAACGAGATTTAGCTCGATTTGTCTCTGACAAATCGAGCCAATACCTAGAAAATATTGGTAATGCCATTGGCAGTTTGCCTGAACTAAAGCGCCACCGCGATGCTTTAGCCGATCAGTTCCGTAGTATGAAATTAATGTTGCAACATCATTTCGGTCAAGATAATGTCTATTTTTTACCCGTTTCGGCACAGGGGGAAAACGTTATTCGATCGACTGAGGAAGACAACAAAGACAGCGACCAATTTACCTTTTTAGATGAACCTGACGAGTTGAGTAACTCAGACCCAAATGGTCATTCTAGTCACCAGGAACGACATTCAACTGAATTAGGTTATCCTCCGAACCAAAAATTAGCTGAGTATGTTTTTGTCCTACCTGTGACTCTTTTAGCTGACCATCAATCAGAAGTTCCTTTTGACAATCAAGAGGTGTTATCGGAATTAGAAATCGGGGTTCCAAATGCTGAATATCAAGGAAATGGAGAGGCGAATGCACCCGCTTCCTCATCGGAATAACGACTTTGGCTAACTATTAGTGAGATATACCTAAATTCAAATCTTGTCGGTAATTAGACTGGATCTTCTAAAACGATGTACTCAAGCTAGTTGTTAGGTTAAAACCGGGTGAACTAATACCAGACCCATGTTGTCGGTAGCGACGGTTCATTAAGTTCTCGATGTTCATATTAAGTCTTACTAGTTGCCCCAGTTTGACTCCACCTCTCAAATTCAACGTGTACCAGCTAGGGGTACCTGCATCAAGAGCCAAACCATTTCCATCAAATTCTACCAATTTTGGGTCGCGAGTTTTTCCTTGGATACGTGGGTCTCTAATGTCTCCTCGGCTTAATCTTCGTTGTGCCATTGCACCTCTAACATAAAATTCACACCAGTACGGTTTCTTGTGATCTTTCCATTGTAGAGCCATCAGACCCATTGGTGGTGCTTCTCGTCTGACCCTTGCAGCCCAGAATTCTTTAGGATTTGGTGACTGACCATTGTTTTTTAAAATATGCCCCCGAGTGATGGTTCCATGACCATACATGGTCAGCCTCGAATTTAGAACTACAGTACCAGACAGCTCAATTCCTCTGATTTGAGTTTGGTCAATGTTATCCTGAATAAAAATTTCAGTATCTGGATTTTCTAATTCAATACCTTTATAAAGTTTTGGTAAATCTTTACCCTCGTAGGCTTCTTTAACTGGTACGCGAGAAATCAAGTCTCGGATCTCACTATGATATAGCGTGACAGACCCAATCAAACGAGAAAAGTTAGCTTTTAAACCAGTTTCTAATGTCCAACTACTTTCCGGGTTTATGTCTAAGCTTGGAGCGTCAATGCCTTCGTTTGTAACCTCAACTACTGTCGTATCATTCAAGTTGGGTGACCGGAAGGCTGTACCGAAATTTGCCACCCAATTCAATTTTTCAGTTATGCTGAATACGACACCTGTATTTCCAGTTAGTGCCTGTCCTGATTTTTGATAGAGACCAAAACTGGTATCTCTGGAACTAAGATCAGATTGTAGATCGTAATGAGTGAGTCGACCTCCTAACACCAGCTGCAAATCAGGCGAAACTTCGACCTCGCTCTGAGCAAATAGGTTTAAGTCGGAAGCCAAGGAATTGTTGGGAAAGCGTCCCCAATCTGAATTCACCTGTTCTGTACGAGTCACAAGATTTGTTTTTACTGTTCGGCTTGACAGTCGGTCAAAATAGAAATCTCCACCGAAAATGATTCGCTGTCGAGGTAAACTAGTACTCACAGCTTGACCAGACAAGCCAAAAGTTCCTACTTCATCAAACTGCTCTTTCTGTTCATTTGGGTTTGTCGCTTTAATCTGTTTTCGACCTTCTAGCTGTTGTTGATAAGATAGGGTTACAATAGCCTCGTCTATGAACTCAATTGGGTTTTTCGATTCATACGCAGTATAGAGTAGATTTCTATTCTGTGGTGAAAATTGATATAACTCGTACTCTCTTGTCGATATTT
>JACLAC010001426.1_pt1 | contig 49686 bp, 39 predicted proteins | sample 8027881 | NCBI WGS metagenome assembly JACLAC01 (sample SAMN15725517, study PRJNA655200) | protist metagenome | isolation source: fluorescence activated cell sorting (FACS) single amplified genomes of... | place: Spain: Blaines Bay Microbial Observatory, Mediterranean Sea | collected 2016-01-19 | reverse complement strand
TTTCAAAGGAAACCGTCGCGATTGATCGCGACGGTTTTTTTGTACTTCTTCACCTAGACGTACGAGTGATCAATTCGCCGTCAAATGCATGTCGAAGGCTGAAGGTTATGATGCCAGAAAGTGACTGAATTGCACTGACGTATAATCGAACGTGTCGCGGCAATCTTTTTTTCATACATTTTTCGCTTCCCATGGTTGAACTGGTTTTTTAAATCATGAACAGGCTTCTCCTGATCGCCGTCGTGACATCCCTTGCATGCACTACTCGAGCCCAAAGCCCGAAACCTGTACTGGCCATTCCCAATCAGATCGTCCTGCACGAGAAGTTCGATCAGGCCATTTCACTGCCCAAGAATACGTGGCTCCCACGCCAAGGCACACGATGGTCAGTTGAGGACGGAGTTTTGCGTGGCAAGCAATCATCACCTGAGTACCAGGCTTCCAAACAGGATCACTTTGGCTATGAGCCAAGGTTGAGTGTTTCTGCCACCCCGAAAAACTTTATCGTATCTTTGAAGATACGGTTCATCGGGGGTCACGAAACGGCAATCACGCCGTTCATCGAATTCGACCACCATGTTTGCCGAGTTCGCTTCAGCCAGAAAGGCGCAACATTACTGGCTGCTCACGAAGTGTGGAAAGTTGCTGAAGCATCCCACTTCATCTGGCAACCAAATCGATGGTACTCCATAACCGCCGAGCGGCTCGGAAGTGAGTTTGTCATGCAAATTAATGATGGCCCCACTCTCTATGCTGACCATCCTGCATTTGGGGAGTCAGCATCATCGGGGGGTAGTGGACTAGGCGTAGCAGGTCCAAGAAAAGGAGAGATTGAGATCGACGACCTTACCATTTGGTCCATTCAGAAGCAGGCAAAATCAAGCTGGCCCGCAAAACGCGCAAAGCTACCGACGTTCCAACCTGTGCAGCTGAAGAAACCGAGGGCTAAGAAAAAATAGTCCAAGTCTCATTCGCCCACAGCCCACAGCTAACCATCAAAAACGAGAAACGGGGAAAACAGGCTTATTAGCACCCCAAAAAACCTAGTCACCCAAACCAGCCGTGGTTTGTTCATTGTGATCCCTACCCTGCTGGGAACAACGATGGACACCGTGTTATCCTGCTGTAGCAGGTTTAAAGGTCGGCTGGCTACGATCCAGCCTCTTTCCCCGACCTCGACAACCTCCCTAATCCATAGACGCTCTCAATAGCAGCCCCTGTTTTCGTACAACCATGACCATCCAACGAAACCCAACGCGTCCTGTTCAAATTGGCAACATCACAGTGGGTGATGGACAGGTAATTGCTGTCCAAAGCATGACAGCCACAAAAACACAGAATGTTGATGCTACGGTTGCCCAGGCAGAAGCACTTCGAGAGCGTGGTGCTGGTGTTGTCCGTATCGCGGTCGACAGTGACAAAGATGCAGCAGCTCTGGCTGAGATCCGCAAGCAGACGACAGCCAACCTTGCCGTTGACTTGCAAGAGAACTTCCGTCTGGCAGAGGCAGTAGCGCCTCACGTGAACAAAATCCGCTACAACCCTGGCCACTTATATCACCACCAACGAGATAAACCGTGGCAGGATAAAGTCCGGTTCATCATTGAGCAGGCGAAAGAATTTGATTGCGCTGTGCGAATCGGGGTTAATTGCGGTAGCGTCGATCCAGCCAAGAAAGAGAAATACGATCCCAGTGATTCCATCACGCCGATGCTTGAGAGCGCGTTAGAACACTGTGATTTTGTGGACTCGCAGAACTTCAGTCGATACGTTGTGTCGCTGAAAGACTCCGATCCGAGCAAGGTAATCGAGGTCAACCAACGCTTTGCGGAACAGAGACCTGATGTGCCACTTCACCTCGGCGTCACAGAAGCTGGAATGCCGCCCGATGGAATCATTAAGACGCGGATAGCGTTCGAGCAACTGATTGGTCGTGGAATTGGGGACACAGTCCGCGTTTCATTAACCTTACCGAATGATCGCAAACCGGAAGAGATAGATGCAGGGCGAGGTATCGTTGATGACATCTACGCCGGCAGAGTACGAACGGTCGTCAACCTCAACGACAAAGCCTTGAACATCATAAGTTGCCCCAGTTGTTCCCGTGTGGAGAATGAGGCATTCATTGACCTCGCAGCGAACGTCAAAGAGATGACCGAATACGCCAAGGACTACGCGATTACAATCGCGGTCATGGGCTGTCGCGTCAACGGCCCGGGAGAAACCGATGACGCAGATTTGGGACTTTGGTGCGGCCCGGCCAAGGTTAATCTCAAAAAAGGGACGGAAGCGTTAGGAGCGTTCGGATACGACGAAATCCTGCCCCGGCTCAAACAGGAATTGGACATCCTGATTCAGAACAAGTCCTGAACACTGAGCCAGCACAGACGATGCCCCTCGCCGCAACATGCCGAGACATCTACTGACAGCGACGGAGCATCTGGCTGAAAATCAAGAACGCAACGGTCTCGGGTGAAAATGTTGCCCCAGCCGCTCCAAGCCGACTCCCAGCACTCATGATGCAGGTGAAGTCGTTGTGGGTTTGCGAAAACACAAATCGCTAGTGTCCATCTGCGTTTCCCCATAAGCTAGCATTCATTTTCCAATCGAGGTCACGTCACACGGGGAAGGCTGTTGTAATCACCCAAACTGGCACTAGGCCATCTGGGCATACTTTCTGCCGCTAGGTTTTGACATCGTCGCAAACGGTTACATCGCAGCTGCCCAATCGCTACCGTTGCACGTTCAGCACCGTGTACCTCGTGCTCCAAGTGAAGAGGTGACTGTCGCGAACAGGCGTATGACCATGAGCCAAATTTTCGCTGTACTGATTCACAAATCGCCGCAAACCAGCCGCCTGGTGAACTGGTAACTGAACTCAACAGATTGCTCATGCCTCAACTGAATCGGCCATGCAACATCCAGCGATAGGACAAGCGATTTTCCTGCAGTTCGGCCCGAGACACGAGATTGCGAAAGATCCACCACCACTCTCCTTGGTCTGTTTCAACACGATAATAATCACGTCGAATTGACTTTCCTCTCCACCATCCACTTTCAATGCGTTCTGGTCCCCAGTGATTCATTACATGGTGGTCTACCCCGTTGAATCTAATTCGTTGTGGTAAACGAGAGGATGAAACTCGAAGACTGAAGTCCGTCTCATGCCATGCCACACGCAGTGGTACGGGATCAGCAAGAAGAGAGAGAGGGCGCCGCAATGCGTCATCAGCCGTTGGTTTTACAATGGGGTAATGGATCGCTGAATCGACACTGCCTAGCCCACCATTGGCACCACGTTTTCGATTTTTTGTGCGTCGTTTCAGGCTAGGGGAACTCGAATTGCCCGCCAACGGTAGAATCTCAAATGCACGCTCAGGTAACGAATCATTCTGCAGCTCCAGATACCCAACCCGCTCACGCCCCATCCGCCCAGTCAATGCGTCGACCAAACGACTGATTCCAACACCGCTCATACTTGTTGCCGAAGCCAAATCCTCGTCAAGCTCAAATAATGAAGTCTGACTGCTACGAAGTGCACCTGACAAGGTGACTAGCAATCCCAAACGCTCAACCTTTTCCTTAATCCGTACAGACTCCAACTGATTGACGACCAAACCACTAAGATGATCGGCATCAACCGTGGGGGCAAACAACCCGACGTCCAAAACCATTTCTTGAGCCCCACTCAATTTCATGCAACAGCGTAACCGCAATGCGCCACGTTGCTGCACTAACAACTGTGAAGTCAGCTGGGATGCTAATCGCTCAATCCGATCGGTCAGAATCGCGAGATCAGTCGAGGGATATTCCAACACAAAGTTTACCGAATACTCAGCCTCAGCCTGATGCACTTTTAGTGGTTCATCGACTTCGGCCTGCACCTGCTCTAAACGCCTCACCAAGTCACGTCCCAGTCGCGTCGCCAATCCACTGCGAGGCAGGGAAAGCAACTGGCTCACCGAGACAATACCAAGTCTTGCTAAAGTGGATACCGTTTGGGTTGCAAGCCTCAACGACTGCACGGGCAGTTCTGCAATTGCTCGCGCAGTACCTTCGTCCCCGCGAATAATCAGCCCACCATAGAAAACACGCGTGGAAGAATTCTCCAGCTCTTCCACTCCATCAGGCCCCTGCGCACTGCCTTCCTGTCTTCCAGCAAGACTCCGTTTTCCGCCACGTGACAGCCTTCCAGCAAGATCCGGTTTCCTCAAAAGCTCGGGATACTTCTCATCCGCTGGTTGCTGACCGAATCCTTTTCTCACAAACTTCAGTGGCTTCATCGTTGCCTCGTGAGCCAAAGCCCATGCTGCAGCTAGAGAGTCTGCAATTGCCATTCGTGATCGCACATATCGTGCAGCCAACATTGCCTCCACTGCCACCAAAAGCCCCGATTCATCACCAAACAGATGGCTGACTCCTGATATTTCGCATAACAGAGATTCACATTGATGCCGAGGATGGCCCGCCCATGGCGTAGCTGCCAATTCTTCCAAAGCAATCGCAGGAGTAATCTGCATCTGCAGGGACGCTGCAATCTGCTCAAGAGAACGCTGATCCAGATCCTTATCATGACGCTGGATCAACGGGGATCTTGTTGTTGAATCTGATTGGCACAATTTTGATTCAGAAGATGTGCGTACCAAATCGGTTGCCTCAGCAAGCTTCATGGAAACCCGCACTCCGAGTGCTGATGCTGCATGAGAACAAGCGACTACCAGACGTCCTCGGCGGGCATTTTCATTCCACAGCACAATCGGAGCCTCAGCGAGTGGCACCGAATCACGCCCTGCGGCTTGTCGCAACTCGCTTTGCAGTCTTTGGATAGGCCAGTTCGGAAGCCAGATGCACAGCAGCCGTTTCATATCTGTTGTCCTTTGAACAACCGGTCGAGGAGCCAGAGTCATGATGCCAATGGACCGTATGCAAACTTCCATGATCATCAATTTGTACGGTGGACTGTTGCCCTGATGTACCGCCACGGCAACGATCTACCGTGACCTGCAAAGTGCGGTGGGACTGAACCGCGATTTCTTCACGAATACTTCCGCGCGAACTCACAACAGAATCAAATGGAGCATGATGAGATGCTGAAACTAAATGCTTAACGTGAAAACGCACTTCAGCAAAACTGGGTCTTCCCCGGCTCGCTTTCGGACGGACTAACAGACCAGCGGTTTTTCCAGCTTCAGATGCCAACTGAAAGCGTCGTGCATCACGATCATCCAAGTGGACGCCTGCATGAGCCCAGACTGCTGCAACAGCTTCACATCGCAATGCCTGATCAATCGCCCAGACAAGATCAGCGTGACTTTCCGGACGCACCCAGATGATTCGATCAACCGGCAGCCCCAATGAAATTGCAGCGGGTGGATAAAATTCTGACTCTCCACAAACAACAACCAAAGGGCCAGATTTCACCGAAACATTAAGAAGATTAGCAACAGCGATCAGAGATAAAGAGGCCGCTCCCGAACTCTCTGAATCAGCGACCCACTCAGTGATCGCATCACGCCGTAATCCTCCCCGAGGCAGCAACTTGTCAATTGACTCGCTTCCTGTTGAATAGAGAGTCTGTGCTTGACGCTCAGCTTGCCCAGACAGTGTGTATCCCAATTCGACACGCAACTTACGAAGAACCGCCTCCCGATCCTGATTTTCTGATGCGAAGACATCAACTTCCGAATCATCCACCAGACTGCCAAGATCAGCTACTGATGCTGGCGAAAAACGCTCGGACTCCAAACTCTGCCAATCGGTGCCAGCACGAAACGCTTTGCCAGGCTCAGGCACTGACTGCGCATTCAGCTCACGCTCCCCCTCAGAGAAATCATTCGCGCGAGCATTCCCCTGAGAGCAATAGCCAGCTAGGAAATCAAAGGTTTGTTGACTTGACATCACAGAACGAAGTACACGCGTGAAAGAATTTGAATGAGAATGGATAAGGAGCAAGCAAAGAGTGGTGCCGAAAATCGAGGCAGAAACAACCACTTTTCCAATGCTATCAAGTAATGTATGTTTGTACAGTATCTATTCGGCTGTTGGTAATCACTGATGCAGAAAATCCGCTGGTTCTTCCTGATCTTGATTGCAGCGATGACTCTGGCCCTGATCTTTCAGAACCAAGCGAAAGTTGAGATTCAGCTTCTTTTCTGGAAGCAATCCCTACCACTTTCGTTACTTTTGATTTCAACCACCACCATTGGTTTTTTACTAGGTGCGTTATTGACCGCGGCAATGCTTCGCAAACGGAAGAAGAAAAAACAGACCTCGAAGTTCCCAACTACTGATTCGATGGACACACCAGCAAAAACAAAGTCACAACGAATTGGTGGCAGGAAACAGGGAAAAACTCCTCTGGAAACTGGCTCTGACGAATAACCAGCCAGTTTTCTGACCAGCGATATTGCACCGACAAAGAGATCCAGCCGATCCGCAACAGGCTTGCCCATCAATCTTGTCACGACTCTGCAGCAGCCAAACTGCGACATGCGATCTGTTTAGCGAGCAACTCGGCGATTGGCTCGGGGTTTATTAGCGAGCAACTCGGCGATTGGCTCGGCGAGCAGCCATCACAGCGCGTCGTTTTGCAACTACGTCGTACCGCAGCAAAACCAAACGAGCCAGATCCCCCATATGGTGTACACCGCCTTCGCCATCGCTTTTTGCAGCGACATTGCTGCGTTTCACGTGAACACTTCGTTCCACGACCGCGTTCTCAGCAACCACATTCTCGGCTTGAAACGATCCTGCAACAGGAAGGATCGCGGCATCAGCTGGAGCGTCAAAAAGAAGCATTTGTGTCATGGTTTAATTTCCCGCAAAGAATGATGTTCTGTCTTTCGAGCGATCAATTGCTCGACAAAACGATTTTTCGCGATGCGGATGACACGTCAGGTCACGAGGCAAAAGAATATTTTCTCCTCAACCCGAAAAAATCCCTTCTCCCGAAGCACAAACAGCTGCAATCAACGGGAATCCCCGTAAAAGTAAGGAATTCGAAGTACCTTTCAACAAGAAGATTCAAACCGAGGTCGTACTAGCTCGGGCTTTGGCCAACAGCCCAACTCCCCTTACAAATAAGGACAAACGGACAAAATTGCCCGGCAAAGTCCATTCCAACCCAAAAGTGATCGTTTTCTGTAGCTGGTACCCTGCCCACGCAACTCATAGAACGTCTGCGAGCCAATGCCTCGCGTTGCATGACCGAACCCTCAATCAGCCGCTTGTGTCCTTAAAACACGCGGCATGCAGCGGCACGCAGCAATATTCCCATTCTTGCACCACTGTTTGCACCACCCGGCTGCTTTGCTGGTTAAGCGACCTGGTTCGCCGCACTTGGTTAAGCGCACTTGGTTAAACGCACCTGGGCAGGTGCCAAAAATGGATGGTCCAATGCAACACACGTGTTTAATTGAGTCCGTGTAACGGCCCTCGGACAAGCCGCCGCCTCACTGCTGTCCTTTGGCTCAGTTCCCCTGCCAACTATACTATGATGCTGTTAGGTGGCAGCTACTCGAATCGCTACGCTTCACGGTCACGGCAATGTGTATTACTGTCGCGAAACTTCGTCGTGCCACTTCAACTACACTTCCCAATCACCAGAACGTTCTTTCAAACACGAAGGAGGACACCACCCAATCGTGCGTGAACTACATCAGGTCCAAGATGATTCGCCAGAACGCAGTATTCTGGCGAGACTGATTTTATCGAATCAACAAGTGGAAGCTGATCCACTAGAAGAGCTACATGGCTTAGCAACAACCGCGGGCACGGTAGTGATGGACGAGCTGGTGCAGCGTCGACCGTCGGCAGACCATTCCACTTACTTGGGGAAGGGAAAGGTTGAGGAATTACGTTTGATGGTCGAGCGACACGACGCTGACCTTGTGATTTTTGATAATGACTTGTCGCCTGCACAAACACGCAACCTGGAAAAAGCGGTGGGTGCAAAAGTGCTGGATCGCACAGAATTGATTCTTGATATTTTTGCGGCCGGAGCCCGAACCTACGAGTCGCGTCTGGCGATTGAATTAGCCCAGCTTGAATACTCCCTGCCTCGGCTCAAGCGGATGTGGACCCACTTATCTCGTCAAGCGATGGGCGTCGGCATGCGAGGTCCGGGCGAGAAGCAACTAGAAGTTGATCGCCGCCTCGCCCAAAAACGCATTCACGACCTAAAGCAGGAATTATCGAAAGTCGAGCAGCGACGCGAGCGTCAGGTGAAAGCCCGAAAAGAGGCCCCCACAGTTTCCTTGGTCGGCTACACCAATGCTGGTAAGAGCACGCTAATGAATGCACTGACCGAGGCAGATGTTCTTGCCGAAGACAAGCTATTTGCCACGCTGGATACGCGGACACGTCGCTGGCAATTACCGGGTTGGGGCACAGTTCTTCTCAGCGATACCGTCGGCTTCATTCGTGATTTGCCGCACTCGTTGGTCGCCAGTTTCAAATCCACACTCGAAGAAACGCGCCAGGCTGAACTACTACTTCACGTTGCGGACGCCAGCAGCCCTACCGTCTTCAATCAGATCAGTGCGGTCTACAGCGTCTTGACTGACCTGGGCATCGAGGAAAAAGACACTCTGCTAATACTCAATAAGATCGACGCCATCCGAGACCCAGCCAAATTAAACCGGGTGCTCGACCGCTACCCCAACGCGATCACGGTAAGTGCACGCAGTTCCAAGGGTCTGACCGTGCTTACCGAAGCAGTCGGGGAAGCGTTAGGGCGTGAGTTTTTAGATCTTGAGATCGATGTTCATGCAGCGGACGGGCGGCTACTGGCGTTTCTTGCAGCCAAAGGTGAAGTCGTATCCCAAGTCTGCAACGACACAACGATCACGGTCCGGGTGCGCATGCCCACCGGTGCGATGGGGCAAGTGCACAACTCGGCAATTGCGATTCGGCCTGCTGATAGTGATCTGTCGTCCTCGGATCTGGTTTCATCCGACATGGCAGGCGGTCCACCTGCCCCGAACTCAGAATTAACCAGTCCTGATCAAAAGGACGCCGGTTCTCCGATAGCCAGCCTTGCAGCCAAGCCTGCAATCGATGAAAAAAAGCAGTCGGACAATCAACATACCGAACACGCTGATGGCATTTCGGGAACAAAAAATCCAGTCAGCGATAATTCTACCGAAGTTGCATAAAAGCATTTCGTGAACCGTTACAGGTAAAAGCATATGTCATGGAATGCGAAGGAGTCCGTCGCCGTCGTCACGGGTGCCAGTAGTGGGATTGGCAAATGCTTAACACAAAGACTTGCTGACCATGGTTGCCACGTCATTGCAGTCGCACGCCGAGCTGATCGAATACACAAGTGGCAGAGGTCCGCAAGTGCACATGAGTTCGGTGGAGTAACACCGGTGGTAGGCGACATCACGGACGCAGAAGTTCGATCAACGATTCGGTCCACCATCGAAACGGAACATGCCGGCAAGCTTGATTTATTGGTCAACAACGCTGGAATCGGCGGTATTGGTAGGTTTGCAGAAGCGACCCCTGACCGATTGCGACAAATCATGGAGGTCAACTTTTTCGCTCCGGTCGAGTTGACACGCCTTCTGTTACCGTCACTGCAACGCGGTTCCGCCTCAGTCATCTGCAATATCAGCAGTGTCTTGGGACACTGTGCCGTTCCTGATAAAAGCGAATATTGCGCCAGCAAATTCGCCATGCATGGCTGGAGCGACTCACTGAGAGCAGAACTTGCCGCAGACGGCATTCAGGTCACACTCGTTAGCCCCAGTACCACCAAGAGTGAGTTCTTTGATTCATTGATTGAAACATCCCCCAATCAGCAGTCCCGTAGTCTGGGTCACTGGACACCACAAAAAGTCGCAAACAAAGCGTTTAACGCAATCTGTAAGCGTCGCCGCGAAGTGATCCTAAGTCTGGGTGGTAAAGCACTTGTGTATTTTGATCGCCTTGCACCAGCACTCATGGATAAAATCCTGGCACAGCGTCCGGCAAAGCCAACTGACCTTACAAAAACAGGTGACCGTTGATGCCAAAACTGGAAGTGCTATTCGAAGACAACCACCTCTTGGTTGTGAACAAACCGGCAGGGTTGGCAACCATGGGTGCCGAGTCCGGTGACACCGTCCATTCGCTTGCTGCACGATACATCAAGCACAAATACAACAAACCTGGAAAAGTCTTTATCGGAATCGTCAGCAGGCTAGATGCAATGACCAGCGGCACACTCGTGCTAGCCCGCACTAGCAAGGCAGCCTCACGACTCACCGCACAATTTGCCAGCAAATCGTCAAACGAGAATGGACAGCAAAAATCCAAGAACAAGAAAGCGGCAGCTCTAGCGCCTCGAAAATTTTACCTGACGGTGGTAGAAGGTAAACTTGACGCTGAGGCAGACCAATGGACTGACCAAATACGCAAAGATGAATCCGCTCATCGCATGCGTTTGAGCCCAACGCTACGAGATGATTCAAAAACTGCCGAGCTTCGTTACCAAAGCCTTGCGACCACCCCAACGCAAACAATTGTCTCGGTCGAATTATTGACAGGACGTAAACACCAGATTCGTACACAGTTCGCGGATCGCGGTCATCCCGTTCTAGGCGATCGTAAATATGGCTCACAAATCAACTTTAAAAACGGGATCGCATTGCACAGTTGGATGCTGCAAATCGAACACCCAACCAAACGAGTCCCAATGTGGTTTGAAGCCCCTGTGCCTTCGAGTTGGGAAAAATTTCAACATGACTTACCTGACCAAACACACCTTCGTCAACAAATCAAACTTTTCTTCCCCCCACCTGCGGCGGAGACACAGTGATGCCGAATTTGTTTGGCAGCACCCCCCTCTATGTACCAAGACGAATTGTCTCCGGTGGACAAACGGGAGTTGACCGAGCGGCACTGGACGCCGCCATTGAACTGAACATTGAACATGGAGGTTGGTGCCCCGCCGGACGGCTTGCTGAAGATGGTACCATTCCAAGTCGTTACGCTCTGAAGGAAACCAAATCGCATGAATATCCGGTTCGCACCGAACAGAACATTGCCGACAGTACGGCAACCCTGATTCTCCATGAGGGCAAAATCAAGGGTGGCACCCTGCTCACAAGACGCCTGTGCTATAAACGGGGAAAGCCGTATTACACCGTAAAAATCGGGCTACCCATGATCGATGCGGTACGCGAGTGGCTGGCGATTCAGGCTCCCGAGGTACTGAATATCGCCGGTCCGCGAGAAAGCTCTGCCCCCGGCATTCATTCACGATGCAAAACATTTTTGTTGCAGGCATTCTCGGTTGACTAGTCTCAACCCGCACAACACATGATGCTGTGTTTATTCGTCGCAACCTGACCACTGATTGAAAATCGGCAACAGTTTCCCATGCCGCACAGCAAGCCTGAGCAGTAATCACGCCGATAGTTTCATTGTCACCCTAGTCCCCAAAGTCAGCCAAGCCACGCTGGGCATGCTGACCTCAGTGACCTGTGACAAGCCTGCCTTACACTCGACGTTCACGAGTGGCCTTTCCCGAGTTGACCCTTGGAAATTCACCTCACGGACGCGTCCTTCGGTACTAAGGAGTTCCACCGAATCATGAACGTGCAATGCACCTCCAAACTGCAACGTTTCAATCTTGCCCTGATTTTCACCTTTACCATCGCAATTGCCGCCCCATCTGTTTTGGCACAAAAATTCGACGCCACCATCGACATTCTTCCCTTGCGCCGCGATGGACAGCTCTTTCCCCCCCAGGGTCCCCGCACCCAGAGGTTAGCTCGGCCAACGCCAGCTCCGCCCATATTGATCGCCAAGGCCAACCTGCTTCGTCAGCACGAGAAGACAGCAAACCGAGTGATTGTCGAACAAGTGGCTGAGCCGTTCAGCTCCGTAGGTTCCTTCACCCCCAATTCAGTGAAAGGAATCTCGGCTCACAACATATGGACAACAGATTTCAAACCTGCGAAGTCCAGTCGCAAATCAGCACACAGAACGCCGCTTGACCTTCAACTTCAGGAATTGGCTCAAGAAGAGCCAATCGACATCAAGAGTCTCGGCCCGAGTGTACTCACTCCAAAAAATCGTCCCACAAGCGTCACCAGGATCGAAGTCGCACCAATCAATCCACTCATTGGAAGTTCACCAGTGATCGCGACGATCGAAGAAGACTACATGCCGTATGATCTGTCCGCACGCGATCTCGAAAACTGGAACACCTACCCCATCGCACCCCACCCTTTTAACGCAGAGGATCGCGTTACGCAGGAGCAAACTGCGAGCCTTTGGGACGCCTTCGATCTTGCAATGGCACTTTCAAAATCGTCTGACCCTGTCGAGCTCAATGGTATTGCCAAAGCGACGCTTGATCTTACTCAAACAACGGTCAAATCACCTTCGTCACCGAGTGACTTGGCAATGTCTCGCGAGCCCCCCTCGGCTCCATCTAAGCACGAGGCCTCACAACTAGGCGATGCTGCAAACACCATTTCCACTCCACTACCTCAGCAACAAGAGTCCGCTATCACGTCAGACGAAGCCTTGGCTATTTTGACGCGTCCGGAAAGTCTTTCGCTGTCACCGGCTCCAGAAAACACGTCGGATTCGGCTTCGCATCAAAGAACACACAGTGAAACTGACAAACAGGTAAGCGGGACAACGAAGGCAGGTCCAGCTGACGTCGCTCTGGAGGCGCTCATTAACAAGCTTCCCGCGATTGAAGCCTTTCGTGTGAAGATTGACGTGAAAAACATCGGGTCGATCGCTGGCAGGCTGATCGGTTTCTACACTGGTGACGCCAACGATTGGATTGGCAAACGCGTGGCCGATATCACCTTGAACTGGCCTGTCCCTGAACTGCCAAGCCGCATTGGCGCCAGACTGCTAAGCCGAGCTAGTGTCCTGGAATCCGGAAGGATCGAAGAAAACCCAGCACGCTATTTTATTCCAGTCGAACGACTCGACGGAGTTGACTGCGGTGGTGAGGCCACAGTGATGGTGGCTGACGCGAACGGCGAAATCAAGGCAAGGTGAGCCAGCCCTAGACAGGGCGACAAGAGTGCCAGTACGGAATCGTAGTTTTAGCTCATCAATCTGCGAACCCAAAAAGTGCTAATCAACAGGACGCTGGCAGGATTACTGGCGTTGGAATGACCAACGATCCCCTACTGCAGTGCCAAGCAAAAAGGCACTGCAGTAGCTGGTACTACTGCGGTAGTTGGTACCCCAATGCAACCCTCAAAGCCGAACGAAAAAGTTAGGCTGCCCTGAGCGGCAAAGTGCGTGGGGTGGAAAAAAGCCGAGGCGTCCTCTGGTGGGCAACATCGACTACCCAACAGTGTTTCAGCCCGGAGCAACCGTGTTTAGTCGGCAAACGTGTTTTAGTAAACAACCGCTTTGTTCACCAACCCAGATGAGCGGTCAAGAATCAATCGCATGTTCTTGCAACTGCTCAATCGATGCGAACTCAAGGGTCGACATATGACATGCTGCCAAATGTACGGGCGGCGCGACACCAGCATCGTATGCCTCTTTCCATCTGGCAGCGCAAAGGCACCACCGATCCCCCGGCACCAATCCGGGAAACTGGAACATCGCATTCGCCGTCGTGAGGTCATTCCCGCGACTCTTACTGAACTCAAGAAATTGGGCGGTAACCTCGACACAAACGACGTGCAAACCGGCATCTTGCGCACCGGTGTTGCAGCAACCGTCTCGATAGAACCCTGTCATCGGATCAGTACCACAAACGACTAATTCCGTTCCCAACACATTTTTACCTGGCATAATCAACCTTCACTCGCATTCGCGTCTTCTTTAAGGGCTTGAGTATCCCATGCCAGTGGTCTCATTGGCAATCGCCCCGGAGATCAACGAGAGGTAACAGCACAATTTCATCGTTTTGGGCGTACCTACCCAACCTCCCGCCCCCCTCAACCGATCAACCGGAACCGATCAACTGAGGCAAACAGCGTCTTTTGCGACACGATTCGTTTATTTGGGCTACAGGCTTTCGTGGACTGCGCACCCGCAGCGTTACAATTCTCGCCGATCCGCTATATTGACCGCTCCGCGATAGTAGGCTTCGCTATAGTAACGGAGCATTGGTGAATTCCACGGTCATGCCCCTCAGAGATCAGCGTCGCTTGGCAGCCCTCCCTTCACGGAGGCCTCCGCCACCGCGGCCCACGTCCTGCAAATCAGGTTCGCTGGAAATTCCGTGCGGTTCAATTCGAAGCTGAAATAGTTATCGACCCAAGGACAATCCGAGACGTACGCAATGGATGCAATTTTCCGAGATTTGACCGCATCGCAACGTGAAGCCGTCGCACACTTGGATGGACCGATGCTGATTCTCGCTGGCCCGGGTTCCGGCAAGACGCGTGTTGTGACGCACCGGATCGCCAACATGCTCAACAATGGTGTGCGACCTTGGCAAATCGCGGCGCTGACCTTCACCAATAAAGCTGCTGATGAGATGCGGACACGGGTCGATTCCCTTGCGCCGGGACAACCGGTCTGGATGGGAACATTTCATCGCTTCTGCGCACAGCTACTTCGCCGCCACGCAACCATGGTCGGTCTTGCTGAAAATTACTCCATCTACGATACGTCGGATTCCAAACAGGCAATGAAACGTGCGATTGCGGCTGCTGGTGTCTCAACTACCCATGCCTCGCCTGACCAAATCGCGTCGTCGATCAGTCATGCAAAAAATCGGCTGACGACCCCGGAGATGATGGAGGGGCACGCATTAAAACCGCGAGATGCGATTGCAGCACGGGTCTATCCTGTTTATCAGAAACAGCTACTGACCGCCAACGCGGTCGATTTCGACGACCTGCTTTTACACATCGCAAGACTACTTCGCGAGAATCCGGAAATCCGCTCCGAGTTGGATCATAAGTACAAGTACATCTTGGTAGACGAGTACCAGGACACGAACCTGGCACAGTATGCCATTGTACGTGCCCTGTCGATTGACGCTCCCAATCTCGCTGTCACAGGTGACCCTGACCAATCCATCTATGGCTGGAGGGGCGCCGACCTGAACAATATCTTGGACTTCGAAAAGGATTACCCAAAAGTCAAAACGGTCCGACTTGAACAGAACTACCGCAGCACGCCGAATGTTCTCAGAGTTGCGGATCAATTAATTCGGCACAACCGGCGTCGAAAACCCAAAAAGCTGTTCACAGAGAACGAGGAAGGTGCTGCCGTCATTCTCCGTTTCTATGAAGATGGTTATCAGGAAGCTGACTCCATCGTGGACGAAATTTCCAATGCAGTCATGACACAGGGTTTGCGACCAAGTGATTTCGCAATTTTCTGCCGAATGAATGCGATGACCCGTTCACTGGAGCATGCATTTCGAAACCGCAGCATTCCCTATCAGATTGTTAACGGCCTTGAGTTCTATCAACGTCGAGAGATCAAGGACTTGCTCGCCTACCTGCACCTCATCAACAACCCAAATCATGATGTCGCATTAACGCGGATCATTAACGTGCCAACTCGAGGGATCGGTGCAAAAACCGTTGAACGCATCCGCGACCACGCGGATAAGCACGGCTGCACGATGCTCGAGTCTGCCCGGCAAGCAGACCGCATCGAAGGGCTTGCCAAGCGTTCGGCAACCATGGTGCGGAAGTTCATCAAGATTTACGACAACCTCAGTATCAAAGCGACGGCACCACTCGAAGACTTGCTGAGGTATTTAGTTGAAGAAATTGGATTCGAGCAGCATCTTGAAAAAACCTCGGTTGATCAGCAAGACGGTAACTCACTTGCCAATGTCGATGAGCTAATTTCTGCAGCTGTTGAGTTTGACCGCCAGCACCCCGACGACGGATCTCTCGAAGCATTTCTTGAACAAGTCGCTTTAGTCGCAGATAGCGACGCATTTGATGGGAGCCAAGAGCGAGTCACGCTGATGACCCTGCATGCTGCCAAAGGTTTGGAATTTCCGCACGTGTTCATCATTGGTGTCGAAGATGACATGCTGCCGCACAAAAGATCCAAAGAAAGCGAAGCTGAACTGGAAGAAGAGCGAAGGCTGCTGTTTGTAGGCATCACGCGAGCCAAGCAATGGTTACAACTGAGTTGTTGCAAACGAAGAGCGATGCGTGGAGATGTGCGACCGGTCATCCCCAGCCCATTCCTGAACGAATTACCTCTCGAGGAGATGAAACGCGTCGAAACCTCAAGGGAACAGGACTGGTTTGACGAGGATCCGTACGCCCATGATGATTCCGTTGACGAAAGTTATCCAGAGTCATGGGACCTTCCCGATGACGCCTCACAACAATCGGCTAAAACGTCGGGTGTAGACAAGGCCTCCCCCCCTCAGGAATTCGCTCCGGACGAAACCACCCAGCTCACCCAGGACGAACTGGCAGAAGCCGTTTCCCGAAAGAAGCAACAAAACGTGGCTGTCTCGATAGCCTCGAGCCTGAAGACGGCAGCCGACCTGCTTTCGAATCCTACCACCCCGCTCCGTGCCTACAGCGAGGGCATGGTTGTGAGGCATGCCGACCATGGCGACGGCACCATCGTGTCGATCACAGGCCGTGGTCCAAAACGCATTGCTCGAGTGCGTTTTGACGATGAAGAACGAAGTTTCCGTCTCGCTTTTGCAGACCTGCAAGTTCTTAAAGACTAAGATCACCAGCGCACGCTGCCCACGCTAACCCCATCCAAGCTATCGCCACGGCGGCACAAACAGCGATTTCGGCCTCCAACACTGATCGTGGCAGCGGTCAGTCGGCTCAAGGTTGGCCAAGAACTCTGTTTGGTCATCTTCTCAAAACGCTCTTCTGACCTTACCATTTTCCACTCTCGCGCCCGCGCACCAACCCGCTTAAGAGGCCACGATGTCCGGCACCGAATTCGATTCTACCAACGCCCGAGTTGGCGTGATCATGGGCAGTCGCAACGACTGGGAAACCATGAAGCATGCTGCGGATATTCTTGACAGCCTGGAAATTCCGAACGAACGATTGGTCGTGTCAGCACACCGCACCCCTGCACGCATGTTTGCTTATGCTCAGAAAGCAGAAGAGCGTGGAATCCGAGTCATTATCGCCGGGGCAGGCGGTGCAGCACACCTGCCAGGAATGGTCGCCTCGGAAACAACGCTTCCCGTGATCGGAGTTCCTGTGCAAAGCCGGGCATTGCAGGGCCTTGATTCACTGTTATCCATTGTCCAGATGCCCGGAGGTATCCCGGTTGCAACCATGTCCATTGGAACCGCTGGAGCGAAAAATGCAGGGATCATGGCCGCACGAATCCTTTCGCTCTCTGATGGTGCACTCCTATCGAGACTTGAAAACATGATCCAACAGCAAACAGATGCAGTGCTGGAATCAGCTGAACTGTGACTGACCCATAATCTTTATCAAATTCCAAGCTGATAAGTTACTCTGCAGCCAATGAACACCAAGGCCCCCTTAATTTGCGATACACAACTCCCCGGCTCGACGATCGGGATGGTCGGTGGAGGCCAGCTCGGACGCATGTTTGCCGTTGCCGCTGCCGCCATGGGCTACAGAGTTGTTATCTTTACCGATGCCGAAAACTCGCCTGCATCTCACGTTGCTGCCCAGACCGTTGTCGGTGATTTGAATGACGAGGCGGCAATCGATCGGTTCGCCGAGCAATGTGATGTGATCACCCTGGAATTCGAAAACATTCCCGCCACGACAATCGCACGCTGCCGAAAATTTGCCCCTACCTATCCCGCCGCATCGGTATTGGCAACGGCACAGGATCGTCTCATCGAGAAAACAACGTTTCAAGATGCCGGCCTGCCCGTCACGCCGTTCAGAAAAGTACATGACAGTGCATCCCTGCAAACTGCTGCTGATGAACTTGGCTGGCCACTGATCATTAAGACCGCACGCAGTGGTTATGACGGGAAAGGCCAACATCGTATTGAATCCGCTGACGATGCCAAGCAGGTCCAATGGTCAGCGGCAACCGAATGGATTGCTGAAAAATGCATCCATTTCGAAAAAGAGGTGTCGGTCATCGTCGCACGAACCCCTGATGGACGTTCCGAAACCTTTCCAATTTTCGAAAACACGCACACCAACCACATCCTTGACATTTCAGTCGCCCCTGCCAGCTTGCCCGACAGCTTGTCGAAAGAAGCCCACCGGATTGCCGGCGCGGCAGCGGAAATCATTGATGTGGTAGGCCTCTTGTGTGTCGAATTGTTTGTGTCTGGTGAAAGCATCCTGATCAACGAAGTCGCCCCTCGCCCCCACAACTCTGGTCACCTAACGATAGAGGGCTGCGAGACGAGCCAATTTGAGCAACACGTCCGTGCGGTCTGCAATTTACCGCTGGGAAGCACTCAGCAACGTACCCCCATCGCCGCGATGGCAAATTTGCTGGGTGATCTGTGGACGCCTGATGGACAAGCCCCAGACTGGATCGCAGCACTCGCTGATCCAAGTCTTAACCTTCACTTGTACGGTAAAGCACAAGCAAAACCGTCACGGAAAATGGGCCACCTGACGATGACCGGACACGACCGGGAAACAGTGGTGAGACGTCTTGCTGATGCCAGATCGAAATTACCCCAAGCCTAGCGGTCATAAGACAAGCCGAGCCACACGCTCGCAAGACCGGTCAGCGTCGGCAGGCTGATATCCCCGCGGAACCAGAAATACTTCAAGCGTGATTCTGGTCTGCTGATCGCTTGCTGAAAAACAGGTAGAGGTACTTTGCTGCAACATAAACGGCAATCGCCGTCCACAACCCCGCGGCGTCGGCTGCAAAATCGAGCACATCCGGGTATCTGCCCGGAATGAAATTCTGCGTGATCTCATCAATAGCCGCATACGCCATCCCCACCAATCCAATAATGGCAAAACGCTTGAACCAATGCGGAGAATTTGTCACATAGCACAAAAGCCCACCAAGAAGAAAAAAAGCGGAAAAATGCTTGACCTTGTCATTGACTCCCTGATTCACTCCGAAACGTAAATCAAGGACTTCTCCCATATTCGGTAAGTGAGTGCCCAAGAATAAGCACAACCAGTACCCAGCGAGTACAACGATGGCCAAACGAATTCCAAAAATGGTTATCTTGGTTACCGGACGCATGTCTGCTCGCTCCATCGAGTAGGCTGGTAGGGTGACTTGAACAACGACGTTCTTCATGGTCTGCCGTTTCACGCCTCCCAACTTCCGTTCCTGTACCACACCTTTCATCTGCACCGTTTGCTTCTCCCCAACCCCGACAATCCCAATTCACTCTCCAATGAAGGTATGCATCGTGATTCTCAAGCTGATTGGCCAGTCAAATTCACTTCACTTTCAGGCATTTACGCTGGCAATGCTTATCGGCTTGGTAGGCCAGCCAGTCGAATCCATCGCGGATACTGCCTCCCCATCGACGACTGCGACTAGTGCAAATGGTGATGCAAAAAAGAGTTTTTTCAGAAGTAGTTCCAATCGTTCGGGAGTGGGAAAATCAAGACCAAAGCTCCTGCAACGCCTCCGAGAAAGGCTCTCTGGACTTCCCAAAGGCAATGCCAGCCAGCCCAACGAAGACCAGGCATGGAAGACACTCAAAGACGAATGGGTGGTGAGCCAATTCGGTGGCGACGGGCCAGTTGTGATCAAAGACAAACTGATCACCATGGACTTCGGGGATCCGTTAACAGGAATTCGCTGGGAAGCTGAATTGCCACAAGAAAATTATGAGGTTGAACTTGAAGCTCGGCGGCGTGAGGGATTTGACTTCTTTTGCGCACTTACCTTCCCGGTAGGAAAAAAACACGTCAGTTTCATTTTAGGAGGATGGGGAGGAGGCGTGGTTGGAATCAGCAGTGTTGATGGTTTTGATGCTAGCGAAAATGAAACAACTTCATTTCGAAATTTTAAAACGGATCAATGGTACAAAGTCCGTGCTCGAGTAGACGCCCATCAAATTCAATGCTGGATTGATGATAAACCCGCCGCCGAGCAGATTCGAAAAGGCCATGAATTCGACATCCGCTATGAAATGGATCAATGTGTTCCGCTGGGTGTTGCCGCATTTCAATGCAAATCTGAAGTGCGAAACATCCGAATACGTAAACTGACGATGTCAGAAATCAAAACTGCTGAAAAAGAAGCCGCAAAACCAACGGAGTGAGAGTCAAGCATGAGCGAGGGATTTCAGGAAGAGCTTTTTGACGCTGATAACCACTGGATGATGCGGGCATTTGAGCAAGCAAACGAAGCTTTGACTGCGGACGAAGTTCCCGTGGGGGCTGTCATTGTTCGCGACCACGAGATCATTGCGGCTGCGTCCAATCAGCGAGAGTCACTCCACGATCCCACGGCACATGCGGAGATGATCGCTATCACCCAAGCAGCGGCCGCGATCTCAGACTGGCGTCTGGAACAAACCACGCTGTATGTCACCTTGGAACCATGCGTGATGTGCGCCGGAGCCATTCTGCAAAGCCGCATTCCCCGGGTCGTGTTTGGTGCTGCTGACCCAAAAGCAGGCGCGGTTTGCAGTCTTTACGAATTGCTAGCAGACAGCCGCATGAATCACCAATGCTTGGTGACGGGCGGGGTGCTTGCCGAGCCCTGTGGCCAAATCTTGACAGATTTTTTTCGAGCCAAGCGTGCCTTGAAGCGTAAATGACAGCATGCCAATGTTGTGAATCTGTGCCGGTCCTGCAGATTCTCGGACTTTTACTGCTACACTGGCCAAAGAAGCTAACCCTCGCCGGTAAAACCGTCCGATACTATCCGCACAACCCGAAATAAGCAGACCGGACGCGATGCATTTTGCATGTTGTCTAGGCCAATCTTTTTCGGGGGCACACGGGAATTGCCCACTTGGGTGATGTGTGTAGGGAGGTAGAGCTCGATTCAATGCCGGACTCTATCGCAAAATTAACTGCAAGACGGTGGAACAAGCGATGTCGGTAAGGAAGCTGGCTTCAGGCGTACTCGCGGCACTAGCTCTTCTGGGCGGTGCTGGAATTGCGGACGCCAAAGACCCAATTAACGTGGTCGACCCATTTGAATTTGACCCAGATTTTCGCTGGTTCGAACCAGTTTACGATTTAGATCTTCTCGATATGAAACCCGAGAAACGGGCACATACCGGTTGGTTCGCTACCTACGACCGACTCAACCTCTACGCTGGCCGGCCGGAGGTTTTCAAGCCCGACACGGGCGAGAACCGACTCGACGGTGGCTGGGGAAATCGTTACGAGGTCGGGTTCATGCTACCCGGTGACAAGCACGGCTGGATGTTCAATTGGACCAAACTGAATGTGTTCGCAGCGGACACTTTTCAGCAGGAGAGGTTGAATCGATATATCCCACCTGCCGACGGCGGTGGCGGTGGCGCGGATCAATATCCACCCATTACACAACCGTTTGGTTTTCCGGTCCGCCTCTCAGAAGCTAATAACCTGGGATCAAACTTTCGCTATTACAACGTCGGTGAAACACAAAACGTCTTCAAGTATCAAAGTTACGAACTCAATAAAACGTGGCGGATGACGCCCTACCACTACGGTGGAATTGTTGAGCCATTGGTTGGTATCCGTTACATGAAGCTGAGAGACATCAATGCCTTCAACAACTACACCAGCAGTATTTATCCTCCACCACCACCAGATCCTCCTGTTGAGCCACCGGCTGAGACACTGACCACCCAGAAGGACATTACACTTAACGATATGTTCGGCGGACAAATCGGATTCCGGTACTTCAAGCCACATAACCGATATGTACTGTCAACAGACTTTCGTGCCTTCTTCGGCGGCAACTGGCAGTCGTCCAAGTTCCAAACGATCACCGACTACACTGAATATGACGATGTTGGGGTCGACGCTGAGGTCGTGAACATGTCGACCATACAAACTCCAGCTATCTACAGCAAGAACTCAGAGTTCTACTACGGCTACGATGTCCGAGCAGAACTGAGCTACCAGCTTACTACCATGTTCTCGGTCCGAGCCGGTATGCAGGCTGTCCAGATCGGTCGTGGTTTGTGGCGAGGCGGTCAGGGTCTTCAAGGAACTCTGGATGGCGGCGAGAAAGATCAGGGTCTCTTCATGTTTGGTGCAACGTTTGGCATGAACTTCAATCACTGATTTGGTTGCTAGTCAACAGCTTTGGCGTTACTGATCAGACAAAACAACAAACGGCCCCGCAAAGTTAACTTTGCGGGGCCGTATTTTTTGGGGTATTTGCTACTGGCCTGAGGTTCCAGCTCTGCAGAATTAGCTTTTGGCAAGCAATGAACGCAACTCTTCAAGCTCAACACTCAGTCGATGCCGAAGCGGGCTTTCCGGACGCAACTCTTCCTCGAGCAGTTCTTCTGCCTTATCGAAGGTCGCTTCATCTCGTTTGGGATTGTTGATGATTTCCCGAAACATGCTCTCCACAGTTGACTCAGTAAGCAAAACATTCTCCTTCGATGAATAAAGCCAGATCTAACTATTTCACACGCCAGGTATTTAGAAAATTTGCGTAATCAATCAGTATCACCCAACGCGTTCGCAGCGATTCTAGGGCAGTGCCCAGATGCCGCAAGGTCTATCATGACTCAAGCGGCCCAACTTCGCAAATTCATTGAGCAGAGACGGGGCTCGACTCAAAACCAAGTTCCGCAAGGTGACTTGCAGTTCGAGCGACGGTGAACCGAATCTGCTCGTCTGTGTGCTCGCTCGTGATGAAAAATCGCAACCTGGCTGCAGACTCGTCAACAGCTGGGTAAAGAATGGGCTGAACATTGATGCCGTCGCCCTTGAGGCGGTGTGAAAGCCTCAACGCTACCATTGAATTACCGGTAATCACCGGAATCACCGGGGTTCCCCCACTATCTCCGGTATCCATACCAGCTTCATGACACAAGCTCAAAAACAGCTCGCTTTTCGCTCTTAGCATCCCCACCCGCTCTGGCTCAGCATCCAATGTCCGCAAAGCAGCCAAGGCCGCACCCACCTGACCGGGAGGCATACCAACGCTGAAGACAAAACCAGGCGCAGTGTATCGCAGCAGCTCGATTAGCTCCTTGCAACCAGCAATGTATCCTCCACATGACGCTGCCGACTTACTCAACGTACCCATCCAGATGTCGACGTCGCGGGCATCAATTCCAAAATGCTCGGCCATGCCACGCCCCGTCTCACCCATGGTGCCAAAGCTGTGTGCCTCATCCACCATCAACAGACTTCGATGTCGCTTTTTTACTTCAATGAACTTGGGAACATCAGAATAGTCCCCATCCATGCTGTAGACGCCCTCAATTGCAATCAGAACGCGACGATACTGTGACCTGATCTCAGTCAGCATCCGATCAAGCGCCTCGTAATCGTTGTGTGGGAATGGTCGGCGGCGGGCGCCGGACAACAATGCTCCCTGGACGATACTGTTGTGGGCGAGGGAATCATGAATGATCAAGTCGCCTGGGCCGACCAGATGGCCAATAGTGGTCTCGTTGGTCGCATGACCACCGACCATCAGAATCGAACTATCGACCCCGATCCAATCCGCAATCATCTGCTCCAGTTCACCGTGGATCGGTTTTTCACCGGAAACCAGACGGCTGGCTGAAACACTTGTGCCATATTCCTGAATCGCATCGGCGGCACAGTTCATCACGGCGGGGTGCCCACTGAGTCCCAGATAGTTGTAGCTGGCAAAACTTATCAGTTCGTTGCCATCGACCACCGTATGATCGCGCACGATACCATCGTGTACGGTGAAATAGGGGTTAGGGACCCCCGTCATCAGCATTTGCCGCATTGTCGACTTCAGACGTCTGTATTCAGCAAACTGCTCAAAACTGTCCTCAGGCTCGACATCGACGCTTGGGGCCACAGACCCTTGATCGGTAGCATCTGTGTTCACCTCGACGTCCACGACATCACCTCGGAGCAGAGCAGCGGCGCGAGCCTCTCCACCGGGCGGTAAATAGCGTTCAATCGCTAACGCGGTCTGGCCGATCGTCTCGATATCATCAAGGACCTGTTCGGGAAACCTACCACCAAACGTTTTTTCAAGTTTTCGTGCAATCTCCAAACGTTCCAAACTATCAAGCCCAAGATCCAGGACGATGTTCGTCGCTGCGTCTAAGGCAACCGCTCGCTCGCCGGCAACTCGACGCACATGATGCTTGATTGCCTCAATCACCACAGGGCTGACGTTGCTGACATCGACGTCAGCTGAACGTCCGCCAGCCGCAGCGGCTTGCATCATGGGTGCAGCATCGAAATTCATTCGAGCTTCGTTATTCTCTTCCCAACGAACCCACTTGGCGATCAGTTTCAAATCACCATCTCGGACCGCGTGCAGGCATGCGTGCCTCTGAATCTTTCCACTGCTGGTTTTCGGAACACTACTGTTACGAACCAGATAAACCGCATCGGGTGGCAGATCATGCTCCGCGGTTACAGCCCTACGAATACGCTGCAGATTCCCGTCTCCATCTAGATTTCGCCGCCGCACGGTCTCCGCAACGATAACCAACTGCTCCCTGCCCTCGTAGTCCATCGCGAATGCAGCGACGGAACCGGCCTGAACTGCGTCGCTGCATCTTTCGACCGTCTCCTCAATATCCTGCGGATAACGATTGACGCCGCGAACAATGATCATGTCCTTGACGCGACCTGAGATGTAAATCTGGCCGTCGTAGAGGAAACCGAGATCCCCGGTCCTCAAATACGGCCCGTCGCCGTCAATGGTGGTGGCATGGAACGTGCGCAGTGTCGCATCCTTGCGCTGGTAGTAGCCTTGCCCCACGGACGGGCTTTGGACCCAAATCTCACCAATACTGTCACTTGGCAGGATCTCCCGTGTACTGGGCTCGACGATGATCACCTTTTCGTCCGGCAGCACAGTACCGCAGCCAACAAGCGTCCGTGCATTCTCGTGATCTGCTTGCACGGGACGCACGATTTTCTGATCCAAGGCGCTACGGTCGAAGGTGGTTAACACCGGCCTCGTCTCAGCAGGGCCGCCCGTAACAATCAGGGTTGTCTCAGCCATTCCGTAGCAAGGCAGGAAAGCTGATCGACGAAAGCCGCACTGCTCAAACTTTTCAGTAAAGGCATTTAAAGTGGCGGCCCTGATGGGCTCCGCCCCATTGAATGCGATTTCCCAAGTGGACAAATCAAGACCTTCTAATTCATGGTCTCGGATTTTGTCGACACAAAGCTGGAATGCAAAGTTGGGACCGCCGCTGATCGTGACGCCGTACTTCGTAATTCCCTGCAACCAGCGTACAGGCCGCTGCAAGAACGTCATGGGACTGGTCAATACATTTTGTCGCCCAATGTATAACGGCATCAAAAGACCACCCACCAGCCCCATGTCGTGGTAAGTGGGCAGCCAGCTCATGCCGACAATTTCAACTTGTGGCTCAAAACCATGCAAAATGAGTTCGCTGTTTGCGATCAAGTTGGCATGATTCAGCATCACACCTTTGGGTGACCCAGTCGACCCGGACGTGTACTGCAGCACAGCCAGGGTGTTCGGGGTAATTTTGGGTAACCGCCACGCGTCTGAATCACGTGTCGCTGGATCGTCTGTTCCCACCAACTGTACGCCAATCAGGTCATCGTGCGGACGATCACCAGTCAACTGCTCAACGAGTGCTCGCGTCGTTAACGCCCACCTCGCATCGGCATCCACGACAATCGACCGAATCCGCGATGCCTTGCGGTTCCTCCGCGGCGGATAGGCAGGAACTGCAATCGCCCCGGCAGCGTGACACGCGTAGAATCCGATGACAAAGTCAAGCCCCGGTGGATAGACCAGTAACACCCGGTCCCCACTGCGAACGCGACAACGCCCCTGAAGATAACCGGCGAGCGAGCGCACTTCGTCCCACAGCTGTGAGTACGTTAAACGCTGCTCAACCGACTCAACATCAGTGAAGATATAAGCAGTTTCGTTGGGTCGATGCTCAGCCCAGTAACGCAAAACCGAAACAAAATTGTCTCGGGGAGGCGACTGGGAACCGAAATATTTGTGCAAATCCACGGTGGATGTCACGGCCTGGGAGCAAAGGGGAGGAATGGGTACTTCTGAGTTGTTTTTTTGCAATACAACCCGACTTCTAGTCGCCGCTTGGAAAATGTAAGCTCGTGTTGCATAGTCTTAGATCCTTCAAGTGGAGTCTGGATAATGATCACTTAAGTTCATTATCCAAGACCCCGTATGGTATTTTCGGTAACGGCTATCATGTCTGTTGAGGTGTTGCTCAACACGTCAACCAACCCGAACAACTCGTTTTACCCGACGATTCATGAGAAAAAACCACATATCTGATCAATCAGCGGCCCCCTCTTCGCAATCACGCGACTCGTTGTTGAATGAACCGCAAAGCTTTCAGGGTCAACCACAGCGGCTGATTGATCGGGTTGTGAATCTTCTCGACCCGGCAGGTAACATCTTACTCGGAACCAGCTTGGATGAAGCCACTGCGTCGGTTCGACGCGGGGACATCGACGCTGTGCGACAAATAGGTGGTCAATTCGCCATCTGCGAGCAAGCAGGAAAAACCATCCGAATGGCACGTTCAATTGGCCGCCCCATGCGGTATTTCCTTGCCAAAAGAGCTGAGGGGCCTGCCCTCATCATCGCCGAGCGAATTGATGAAATCGCGCAACAACTTCACCGGGAAGGCCTCAGCGACCAGTTTAATCCATCCTACACTCGAATGGTGCCCGCCCATCATCTTTTGGAGCTACAGTTGGTGGGGTGCCCGGACCCAAACCCCGTCTTGACGCGATTTTTCGCCCCCAGGCGAAATCGACTTCCCGCCGATATCGACCAAATCGGAGCAAACTACATCGGCCAGCTCGCCGAAGTTTGTGACCAATGGCTCGAAACCATTCCGGAAACGGAGCCCATTGGCGTCATGTTCAGCGGCGGAATCGATAGCGGAGCGGTGCTGGTCGTAATCGATCACCTGCTGCGGCGACGCGGGCAATCTCCCTCCCGCCTCAAAGCATTTACCTTAGCCGTCGATGGGGCACCCAGCGATAGTGTGCAAGCTCGCGAGTTTTTGAAAAAAATCGACCGCGAGATGTACCTCGAAGTCATCGATGTTCCAAGGCAGGATTTGTCTTGGCAAGACGCCGTCCGAGTTATCGAAGACTACAAACCGCTGGACGTCCAATCAGCAACGATGGGACTTGCACTCCTGAAAGCTCTTCGCAACCGCTATCCCGATTGGAAATACCTCATCGATGGCGACGGCGGTGATGAGAATCTGAAAGATTATCCCATCGAGGAAAATCCTGAACTTACCATCCGCAGTGTCTTGGGCAATCGCATGCTCTATCAAGAGGGATGGGGCGTGGACGCGGTTAAACATTCACTTGTCTACAGCGGCGGACAGAGTCGTGGACACGTACGCACAAGTGCCCCAGCAGCAGCTTTGGGCTTCTCAGGATTCAGTCCCTTTGCCGTGCCCAATGTAATTGAAGTTGCTGAAGAAGTTCCATTTGTGGCGTTGACTGACTGGGATCACGAAAAACTTTACGGCCTGAAAGGCAGCATCGTGGCTTCGGGAGTGCGGCAGGTCACCGGTATTGATATGCCAACCTATCCAAAACAACGATTCCAGCGAGGGGCTGCCGATGCAGCAACCTTCGAATTCGTATTCCCGAAACAGGATCAAGAATACCGAGACGCATTCAAAACCGCGTTTGTCGATGAAGCTGAGTTGCTCAACTGAAGCGATTGCATCGCGACACCGAAAATAAAAAGAAGCGAACGTGACACAACAGCCCCACGCCCCGGTGGGTCAATTGGCAACGCTAGCAACACTACTCTCGCAGCAACACACAGCAGCATTGAAGAGCCGTTATAACGACCGAACGGCATCAACGCCCGTGAGAAAATTGCTCTGGCGCTGTCATGTACATTGCCGTCACTCTTACTCGCTGTTCTGCACGCAGGCGCTGTTCTGCACACACCAGCCAGCTTTTTATGCAATCGCCCAAACGCCGAACAAATGAGACGGTCCGCAAAAGACGGTCACGGCAACTGTCGCCCAAGACTTGCGCATCCGCAGCCATCACGCGTCAGCAACCGTGGCCGCAGCAAGCAGGGCAAACGACTCAGCCCCACGGCTGGCGATATTTGAGGTGACGCAACTTTTGATCTGCTTCTTCGTCACCCACTATATATTCTTCTTTCGCGTTCCAGCTCAATGGTCGTCCTAACGCATTTGACACGTACCCCAAGTGCCCGGGAGTGATCGACCGATGGCCAACCTCTGCTGGTGCAATCGTCTCCTTTCGCGTCCGAATACAACTCAAAAAGTTGCCCATGTGGTCATCAGATACGGTTACAGATGCGGAGCCCGGAACAAAGTCTGGTTTGGCCCACCTCGGATCCGACGTTCGCAACTTGCCTCGATTCACGAACACCGATCCCTCACTGCCAATCAACTCCAAACCTGCCGCATTATCACTGGAGATCGTACTGCTGACTCCGCCCGCATACTTGCACCGGATGGTATAGCGTACCGGTGTATCGTAAACACCATTATCTGGAAACGTCCAGCCAATTGCCTCGACCTCTTCTGGCCCCGATGAATCCAACCCCAACGCCCAATGAGCGATATCGTTGTGATGCCCGATCCAATCCATCAATACGCCGCCACCGTAGGCACTGTGCCCCCGCCACCAACGATGGTGCCTGGCCCGCATGTACGGCAGGACTTGCGCAGGTCCACACCAAAAATCGTAATCGAGCTGCTGAGGAATCTTTTCCAACTTGGAATCACCCATTGGCTGCGCGTAGCCGGCCTGTTGCCCAACTTTGATCGTGTGAACCTTTCCCAGCACCCCATTTCTAACGAGCTCAACCGCGCGACGAAACAGTCGGTCGCTACGCTGCTGCGATCCAGTTTGAAACACCGCCCGACGTTTCTCCACTTGTCGGTACACAGCCTGCCCCTCGGTAAACAAATGCGTCACCGGCTTCTCGCAATAGACATCTTTCCCTGACGCAATTGCATCCAGAGTACACTTGGCGTGCCAATGGTCAGGCGTCGCGATCACCACCGCATCGACGCCACTCTGGTCAAGCAACTTGCGATAATCCGAGTACCGAGCGATGTCATTTTTCGATCCTTGCACACCGTTCTTCGCATAACCAGCGGCAATTTTCTCCCCCGCTGGAGTCAATCCGTATGGATTACCCGTGCCCCAGGCACGATCGCGATAGTGTTTTTTGTCCACATCGCAAATCGCAACAATTCTGGCATCGGCGTGATGCTTGACCAACGCATCGATCAGGTTGTAACCTCGTGAGCCAAGACCAATCACGCCGATCTGGATTCGGTCGTTTGCTGTTTTGCCACTGGCTCCAGGCAAGAAACCAACTCGCGACAATCCCACCCCTCCGGCCAACAGCACTTCGCGTCGTCCCAACGATGACGTTCGTTGTTTCATCTCTCACTCCACATTGCAGGTAAGTCACTCTGATGGCACATCACTAAAGTTTTTGATGTGGAACCGCATGATTCGTTCACCAGCCTTAGCGTAGATCCCACTCGCTGAGTGCGGTACTCCCGGCACCACGAGTCGTTCAAATTTTATTCCGATGCTGGAAAGAAAACTCATGTAGTCGAGATTATTCTCGTAGTTGAATCCCTTGCTCCCGACATAAATCATCCAATTCACGTTTGGCCCGACTTGTCGTCGACCATAAGCTTTGGCGAGGTCCCAAGTATTATCGTCTTTTTCGAATCGCAGATTTGGTGACTCAAAACCACCTGAATCGCTGATTCGCTTTTCGGTCTCATATCCACCGCCACCGGCTGCCGCACTGCAAAACACATCCGGATAACGCAGAGCTAGTCGCATCGTTCCTCGACCGCCCTGCGAGAACCCTTCCAGTCCGCGGCCCGATCGGTCTGCAACAGTGCGATAAGTTGCGTCAATGTGCGGAATCAACTCTTTGATGAACACGCTGGCTCCCTGCGCACGATTATCATCAGGCAGATTGTAATGGCTAACAGGGCCTCCATTGACGAACACGTAGATTGCCGGGGCGATCCCGGAAGAGGTCATTAACCTCTGAATCAGAGCAGCAAGCCGATAACTCTTCGACTCATTTCCCGGACGGCCACCATGCAGATAATAAACAACGGGATATCGCTGTTGCGTTCGCTCGTAACCGGCTGGAAACAGAATCAAATAGCCGACATCCTTCCCCATACTGGGACTGGAAAATGTTGCGTGTTCGAGCCCGGGCACAGAAGATTCCGGCAGCGGATTAACCCATTTGAAAGAAGGTCGTCCTTTTTTTGCTCTGGGCTCTTTCTGCTTACCCGGCTGGTCGGCCTTCGTCCGTTGCAGGGTTACCCCGCTTACCGGGTGCTTTCGCCCTGCCCCTTTGCCAACTGATGACTGCGCATCCGCATTTAGAGTACATACCGCAGCCACCATCAAGACCTGAAGAACCCTCACTTTGCAACTCACTTTGCAACTCACTTTGCAGCTCACTTTGCAGCTCACTTTGCAGCTCACTTTGCAGCTCACTTTGCAGCTCACTTTGCAGCTCACTTTGCTTGGCGATTCAAAGGCTTTTCAACAACAATTGACTTTGGAAAGTCAGCTGCCTCTTTCCCGCCACGTTCTTCCCAACGCTTATTTTGCGAATTTCCTCGCGGCTGATTCATTGGAATGTCCATGCCACCCGCATCACCCAGCATTGCATAAAGCCGATTTTCCAAATCCTTTGCAACGCTTTTGTAATCAGGGTGATTGATCAAATTATTTGTTTCCCCCGGATCAGTTTTCAAGTCATACAGTTCATCCACGTCCCACAGACCATAATAGGTGATGTACTTGAAACGATCACCACGCAATGCGAATTGAGTTGGTGACTGTGGAAAGTTCTTTTCCCAATAGTACACGTACAAGAAATAATCTCGCCAATCCATCTCGGGTTGATTTGGCAAATCTAAAAAGCTCACTCCATCCATGTAATCCGGGGTACCAAGGCCAGCGGCGTGCAAGATGGTGGGGCCAATGTCAATGTTGCCAATCACGTTCTCAACCACCTTGCCACCCTCATAAAGATCAGGACACTGCATCATCATGGGAACACGAATGGAGGCTTCGTAGGAAACCCGCTTGTCGATCAGTCCATGTTCACCCCACATGAAACCGTTGTCACCCATGTAAACCACGAGTGTTTCATCATGGATCCCCATGTCCTTCAATTGTTGCAGGACGCGTCCAACACTGTCATCTACCGCCAACACCGATTCACAATAGCGCCGATAGAGGTAATCCAACCCTCGATCACTGTGATAACTGAAATCTATTCCATGCCAACTATTGCGTTGATCACGCACCCAACGCGGTGCATCTTTGGACGCGCTGATTTCCTTGCCGCGTGGAAGGAAACTCAAGTCCGCGTCTTTGTAGCGGTCCTCGTGCCGCTTCGCAGGAGTAAAGTTTGCATGAACCGCTTTATGGGACAGGTATAAAAAGAACGGTTGCTCGCCATCCTTCTGTTCTTCCAGCCACTCCACTGCATAGTCTGTCAACTCGTCGGTGATGTAGCCTTTCTGCTTAACGCGATCGCCGTTCACGTTGAGCGTATACTTTGGCCCTGGTGGCAAGTAGTTGCCTTGCCCACGAAAGCTGATCCAATGATCAAAACCTGGTCGTGGATCGTCATGCGCCCCTCCCATGTGCCATTTGCCAATGAAGCCGGTTTTGTAACCCGCTTTCTGCAGATATTGCGGAAAGAACAAAGTTCCCTCAGGCACCAAGCGGTTATTATCGATCACCCGGTGCTTGTGAGTGTACAAACCGGTCAGAATCGATGCTCGACTGGGTGAGCATAGCGACGTGGTAACAAAAGCATTCTTGAGATGGACGCCATTCGACGCAAGCGAATCAAGATGTGGCGTTTCCAGAAACGGATGCCCCATAAAACCCATCGCATCGTAACGATGATCATCCGTCAGAACAAACACAACGTTACGAGGTTTGATTTCATCGCGTTTACCTGTTTCTGGAAGCTCGTCTGCAACGGCAAACGACGACAGAACCACAGCCACGCAAAAAACAACAGGAACAAATTTCGGAAGCATTCAACGACTCCGGGGCCACGAACAAAGAAAACAACAATTCCTGTATGCTAACCGACCAGAATGCAATCACGGTGCCGTCCCACACTTTTTTCTTCACTATCCCAGAAAATTCGCGTGCTACGGTACCACGGGCATACCTACACCGAGCATTGCATCAGACCACTAGTATTGGTTGGGGTGTTCCGATCACCCGTCTTTCGTCATTTCACCACGATTTCTCAAGCAGACCGGCTGAGAAAAGGAAGAAAAACCTGCTCGACTACGATGCTGGGTTTCCCGCTGCCAACCCCACCTGCTTTTCGATTCGGCGGTCCTCGCAGACCCAGGATCGACAGGCCAATGCGACTCAAAGACAGGACCTCGAACCGCGAATGTTTATCTGACAGCAAATTCATTGCTCGTACTGCAGCCCCAGGCCATTGAATCTGGCTTCAACCTGGCAACAATCGGTCAACACTCCTGCAGAGACGTAGCCGCCCGACACACCATCTCAGCATCAACCTGTTGATCTCCCTACTGACGATGCAAGATTGCACACCCAAGGAAGTCTGGTGATGCCGATAGTGTGTAGCGTTCAACAACCGGCCGCATCCTGTACCAGATGCGCCCCATGCACATCAGCACTATCTGCGAGCGAGGTTTCAACCCAATGGCTTGGTGCGTATCTGTTTAGCGCCAAACTTGCGGGGACGGGGCAGTCTCGACGCAGCAACAATCGGCAACCACACAATGGCCACTTCACTGATTCATTGACTCGGGATCCTTACTTCTGCCGGGATAGAAAAATCGGGTGCAGTTCGCTGCTTTCAAGTGTTCCCACCAATATCCGATGTGTCATTCGCTACCTTCGCGATGCGTCTCCGCTTTGTCCAACACACCGCACTGACTCACATTTCAATCTCTAAATTCGCTCCAAAGCCGTCAGTAGCACTAGACTAGCGGCCTCACGCTGCCTGACGAGTCGTCCCTCAGTCGTTAGCACGCTTCGCACCACATCCGTTGCCAGGCTGACTTTCTTTCCTCTCTTGGCGATCCCCACAAAGACGAGCCCATCCATTTCCTGAGGAGCTGCTGGTCCAAGATGCCCAGTGATCGAGAGCGCAATATCCGCCTCGGGCGTCTTTTCAAGAACGCCCAAAGCCATTTGCAGTGCCACCCTCCCGCATACTGCGGTATGTTCCGCAATCTGAGCGGCGTCTACTCCAAGCCAAGCAACCTTTGTCGGGGATCGGTATGTAACCGCCGACCCACAAAGCCACTCGGAAATTCCGGGAACACCCGCGAGTGCTGCTGAGATTAATCCTCCGGTACAACTCTCCGCAAAAACAATCTTCAACTGTTTCCGAGCAAGGGACTCCGCCAAACCCTGGATCAATTCCTCTGTCATTGGACGCATTTCTCCACAACGCCATTTTAGTTATTCACCGCAGTACAACGGCACGTCTCAATTTCACCAAGTGGGAACCTCACAGTGACATTGGCAATCACTACGGATCGAGTGATTTGATCCAGACGTTTCGAAACTGAACCAGGCTGGATGCTGGACGCAACTTCCCGGTTGGATCCGGTCCTCCGTGATGCTGCAAAACGATCGGCCCTCGCTCTGGAATCTCGGGCAACTTCGCATTTTCCAAAACCATGTGGTTATTCAGATACACAGTAACGCGATCTTTCACCAAAATAATTACGAAACGATTCCATTCTCCCACAGGATTATCCGCATTGATTCCTGGAGTCACTCCCGCGCGTATCTCAGGGGGTGTCGTATCCTTGTGCCGAACTCCGTAGACCTCCCCCGACCCCACCGGCCAGCACCATATATTGAGCTGCGCCTTGGATGCCCCGCGCAAATAGATACCTGAGTCAGCATTCGGAGTTTTAATCGTAATTTTCCTTCCCGCCGCATCCTTCAGATAGCTGCCGTCACTCAACACGACAGGCACGTCAAATAAACCACTCGTCTCCTTGATTCTCCAATCAATCTTTAAAATAAAATCACCAAATTCATCTCTGGTTTGAAGATTTTTATTCCCCGTGGCTTCACTGCGTGAATCGTAGTCAATGACACCATCAAGTACCTTCCAGTGACCACCATCTCCTTCGGGGATCACCCAATGATCAAGATTCTCACCACTAAACAACGATGTATACCCGTCTTCCTTTTCTGCTTGTGCCCACGCGTCCTGCCCAAAAAACGCCGCCGAAAGCAACGCGATCACGACGCCGAGTATCTTTGATTCAGTCTTCATCATCTCTCCAGGTTCATTCAAAACGATGGGTCCAGTAAAAAGCGATAGCCCATGACGGCTCTCCAACCTGATTACCAGTCAACGCGCGACCGAGGCATTTCTTGGCCACACGGAGCACAACCACCCAGTCAACTCGCTGAAAGTATAGCGAACTCACCGTTCGCCAGATTCACGATCACATGCCGAAACATTTTCACCCGGCAGTCGGTCGCAACATTTACCCGCTCGCGTCCTACAGCAACGGCAGTTTCCACCGAGAGCAGATCCTAGCCATAGTGCTTGGATAACCTATTTAGAGGCTGCCTCCTGACGCCCTGCATCACTGTTGACGCATATCGCAAGTCACTCCGCCCGCAGCCCATAGATAGGCTTGGGACGTGTAGTCAGCCACCATGCGTTGGCTGCTGAAACGCCACGCAAGGGTGCTGATGCTGTGCATCATCCGATCGATCCAAGCCTGCGGCAACCCATCGGTATCGCGTTTGTAGAAGCAGGGAATGACCTGCTCTTCAAGCGTTTCATATAATGCTTTTGCATCGCGAGCATCGGTAACCTCATCATCAACGTGGCTACGCCCCTGACCGATGGAAAAGCCATTGACTCCATTGTAAGCCTCACCCCACCAGCCATCGAGAATGCTGCAATTCAAGCCACCGTTGAGGACAACCTTTTGGCCACTGGTGCCTGACGCCTCCAGCGGTCGTCGAGGGTTGTTCAACCAGACATCGACGCCTTGGATGAGATGCCGACATACATTAATGTCATAGTCCTCGATGAAGGCAACATGTCCAGTGAATCGCGAGTCATGGCGCAGGTTAGCAACCTCCTGGATGAATTTTTTTCCAGGCTCATCTTTTGGGTGCGCTTTTCCAGCGTAAATCAACTGCACTGGCCGATGGGCGTCACGCACCATCTCAGCAATCCGATCGATATCACTGAAAAGCAAATTGGCCCGCTTGTAGGTAGCGAAACGGCGGCCAAACCCAATGGTCAGCACTCTGGGGTCCAGCACACGCCGCGCGGCATCTACGACCTCATCACTTTCACCACGCCGTCGGCATTGCCGACTGACCCGCCGCCTCACGAATGAGAGCAAATTGTTCTTTAGCGCGTTGTGAGTTTCCCACAATTCGCCTGGTTCGACTTGATGAATACAATTCCAGACATCGGGATCGTGAATTCGCGATTTCCAATCTGCCGGAAAATACTTGTCGTACAACAACGCCATCTGCCCAGCAAGCCAACTGGGCACATGCACACCGTTGGTAATGTGCCCGATGGGCACCTCGTCCTCTTTTCGATCTGGCCAGTGATGTGCCCACATGCGTCGTGAAACGACACCATGCAAATTACTGACCGCATTGGCGTAGCGACTCAGATTGAAGCCAATCACTGTCATGCAAAACGATTCTGACGCGTCGTCGGCGTTGACACGGCCCAACGCCAGAAATTGTTTCTCCGATAGGCCCAACGAGTCACGCAAGGGCCCAAGATGTTCCTCCACAAGCTCTGCTGGAAACCGATCATGGCCCGCGGCAACCGGAGTATGCGTGGTGAAACATGTCATGCGTGCCGCTTCGCGATGAGCATCGGAAAACGACATCCCGTCTTCCTGCATAAGATAATTCACAACCTGCAGTGGACCAAACGCGGAATGCCCCTCGTTAAGATGATAAACTCCTGGATTGATACCAAGCGAGTGCAGAGCTTTGACTCCACCTACTCCAAGCACCAGTTCCTGCCGAATTCTGGTTCGCTGATCTCCACCGTAAAGCCGACTTGTCAGCTCCCGGTCCTCGGGCTTGTTACCCTCGACATTGCAATCCAGCAGATACAACTTCACTCGCCCGACATCCATTTGCCAAACCTTGGCTAACAGTTCTCCGTTACGAGTTTCGATGGAAACGTTAATTGGATTCCCATCCCTATCGACCGCAGGCTTCATTGGTAGATGACTGACTTGTGTTTCAAGATACTCTTCTCCCTGAAATCCTTCGTCGTTGAGATGTTGGCGAAAATAGCCATGTGAGTAGTACAGCCCCACTCCCACCAACGGCACACCGAGGCCAGATGCGCTCTTCACGTGGTCACCCGACAAGACTCCGAGCCCGCCACTGTAAATTGGAACTGACTCATGAATACCGAATTCGGCTGAGAAATATGCTACAGGCTTTGCGCCAAGAACTCCCGCATTATTGGAAGCCCACGTATGGGTATTGGCAAGATATTCCTGCAATCTGCGATAGGCGTAATTGATACGGCTGTGCAACACCAACTCACTAGCACGCTCAGCCAACTGCTCGGGTGTCAACTCACGCAGCAGCGCCACGGCGTTGTGATCTAACTGACGCCAGCGGATCGGATCAATGTCACGAAACAGCTGATCACACTCCGGATGCCAACTCCACCACAAATTATTAGCCAACTCCCAAAGCTTGCCGTACAAATCATCCGCGTGGTGTTCTTCGTGATTAGGCTGCAGCAGCGGTGATGTTGGCGAGACATTTGACGCTAAATGTTGCTGGCTCATGGGAACTCGCGGGTGTTGAATTATCTGTTAAAAACTATTGACGAATTAAAAAGCACGGCAGACCATCAGAACTGACTCCGATGCACTTCACAAATCCAAAGTTCACTCTGGTGAAAATAGGCGAACCTGCGATGATATGAACGTGCTAGGACTTCGGCATCAGCCTGTTTTTTGTTCCGGCATGCAAAAGATACCGTGATTTCAGTTTTCTGGGACCATAGATATCCGTGCAATTTGAACAACGTAATCAGCAACCTGAACATGCAGCACCTCCCTCCCGTCCTCACCCCCACCAATGCTTCCATGGATGACTTGTGCGACGAGCTCAGCCGGCTCGCCGACACAATCACAGACGTTACTGACTGGCCATCAGAATCGCTCCGCCTTTGTGGACAACGAGGAGTCTACCGCTGGTTCCTTCCGGAAGATCTCGGTGGCTACGGCTGGTCAGCTTCTGATCAGATCCGAGGCTACTTGCGATTGTCTCAAGCTGACTTGACCACGACTTTTGTCATCACCCAATACATGGGAGCGGTGCGACGAATCGCGGCAAGCAGAAACACTGCAGTCATTGAGTCTTGGCTCGAAAAACTGGCAAGTGGCCAACAATTCAGCACAGTCGGGATCAGTCATTTAACAACAAGTCGTCGCCATTTGACGCGGCCGGTTTTGCGAGCGGAGCACACAGCAGATGGTTACATTCTGGATGGTCTCGCACCCTGGGTGACTGGCGCGCCGCACGCCGACCTTTACATTGTGGGCGCCACACTCCCAAACAGCCAGCAGGTACTTCTGGCGGTTCCAAGCTCACTCGCTGGTATCCAAGCCGGACCAGGGCATGAACTGGTTGCCCTATCTGCAAGCTGCACTGACCAAGTCAGTTTCGACAGCGTACACGTGCATCAATCGATGCTCCTCAACGGCCCCGGCGAGAATGTTCTCAAGAGCGCGACAGGCATACGCACTGGCGGCCTGCAAACATCAACTCTGGCAATCGGCCTTGGGCAGGCCGCAGTGCACTTCCTGTCCTCCGAAGCCAGCAACAGACACGACCTGCAAGCTGCAGCAAACGAATTGCAACAGGAAGTGGATGCCTTAACCCAACGTCTACTCAACGCTTCCGAGGGAGAAACGGACTGTGACACGTCCGAGATTCGCACGGCAGCGAATCGTCTTGCTCTGCGGAGCACCCAAGCCGCTTTGACGGCAGCCAAAGGCGCTGGATTTGTCAAAGGCCATCCGGTGGGCCGGTGGTGCCGTGAAGCACTTTTCTTTCTCGTCTGGAGTTGCCCCCAACCGATCGCACAGGCTCACCTTTGTGAACTCGCATTCGACACTCACTCCTGACGGAGTGCAATCCGCGCTGCCCCCTCTTCGCTGATCGCGATTGCCAGCCAACCGTCACGCAATTCAAGTTGACTGACGACCAATCCCTCTGTCGCTGGGTTCTCAACCAGACGAGGTACTGTCAGAGGAATTTCGCGACTCGTTGCAAAAACCTTATTGAAAATGGCACGAACTGGCAAACGCTCACGTATCGCCATTCGCGGACCGCTGATCCGCAAATGCCCATCACGCACCAACCGAGCATTCATACCATTGACTTCAGGGCGATACCCGACGCGAACGATGAACTGAGTCAAATCAATTCCCTCATCACGACGCAACCGGAGTACTCGCAACGTCAACCACAACATCCCATCTTCAATTTCGACTGTGATCGGCCGCGTACGAGCGAACTGCACCGTCACGTCCGCGGGAATATCCTCAGGAATCTCAATCTCTGAGTTGCCAAATATTCCGACACTTTTGCTGATCAAGTCGCGAATCCCAATCGCCTTATCTGCGGGAATCAATTGTTCGAGCGTATTATTGAGTGCTGATTGGTGCAACTGAACACTCATCAAGCTGTCACTCAACGCGCGAGGCCGAGGAGTGAATGCCCCCAATTGCCAATCCCCCGCCACTCGATAACGCGCCAGCAGACGCTTTTCTGTCGTCTGCATGTCGGTAACACACGGATCAAGTTGCAAACGCGCCAGCGGGCCCAGCACCATGTCGCTCAATGTTACCGCAGCCTCATCCACACGAGTCTCGAGTTGTTCATCCATTTCTGACTCAATCCGCATCTGGGCTTCCCGGTTGGCAATCCGATTAGCCTGCGGTGCCATATCACGGTACCGGTCTTCTGCAATGGACCGAACCAAGGTCCCGACCAAAGGCCAACCGTCGTAAGCAGTTTGGACACCACGAAGTCGGGTTGAAGTCTGCACCTTCGCATTTGAGTTGCCGAGGTACAAACCCTGTTTTGTCAGTTCGATCTGACTGGCTGCATCAAACTTTGCTGACGCTGCAGTTCTGATTGAAACTGCTCCTTGCCTTCCAACAGAATCAGTTTGCACATGCCCATTTGCTTTGAGTTTCAGTAACCAACGATCATTAGCTGGCTTTAAATCGATGTCTAAATCACTTTCAATGTTGCTAACTCCCGATACCCGTGCCCCCATCACCCGTGTGTTGACCGGCATCCTCGTTGTTTCAAGCGCAGGGATCATTCTTTCCATGAAACGCTCAGAAACCGCCAAACGTACATTCGCGTTTCGATAATGAGTATTTATCCCCTCAGAAACCTTGACGGCAGCAGGGTTATCGGCGAAACGCAAGGTTTGTACTGCGGACGCAATGTCTACTGCCGCCAAATCAATCGCATTCGCTTCCTGCTGCTCCAGTTGATTCAACAACGCGACATAATCAACCACCGTATGTGCCCAAGGCCGAATGACCGCAACCAGCTGATCCATTGATTCACGCCGTAACCATTGCGACTGTTCACTCTCAAGGCTGTGCCACTGCAACCGGGACATCAACCTCTGAGACAGAATCGCTCTCGAAGCTGCAGTACCACTTTTGGCCTGTTCCAGCAGCTGATCGAGCATCAGAAAGGTATTCCACCCATGGACGTCACCTGTCTCGACCAAGTCATCACGCACTTGCTGCACTGACAACTTCAGTGGTAATCGTGCATCACCACTGTCCGAATCCAACGTCGAATCCTGCCCCTGACTTAAGCTCCAAACTGGCATCCAAACAGCCGTGCGACGAGAAATCGCATAGGCTACCCTTAGCCAGTGCACCTGTCGCTGGCGATCATCAAGTAATTCAGCTTGCGTGCGTCCTTCGGCAGCCAAGACATTCAATGCCTTAATGATCCTACCAGCGTCGTCATCACCTAAACGTGGCAACGACCTCAAAGCTGTGAGTCGGTCCTGCACTCTCTCTACCCAATCGGCAATGGACAATTCGGTGCCGTCAAAAGAGACAAACTTGAAACCTTGCTCTGCCTCAGCATCCGGGGACAAGTCTGACAGTTGCTGCAGCTGGCGGATCAGCTGTTTTGCCTCTGGCCACGCAGCAACCGGTTCCTTTCTGGCTACTCGAACCGAGCGAACATCCCGAGACACAGACTGTTGCACCTGAGGTATCGCAATTTCGTCCTCAGCCGGGATCACTCCGCCCACGGGAACAACCGTGGCATTCGCACCTGAATCTAGCGCTGTTCCCACACTGGCTGCTCGGAGCCTATGATCCAGGTTATGCTCGGCTGCAAAGTCCTTCAGCCTGTCCGAATGCCTCGCCATCACGATGATCCAATCGTTGCAATGGTCTCTGACAATTTGCAGACGACTTCGAACCGCTTCACTTGCCTCAGCCCATGACGGCCGCGAGGGCATTTCCTGCAGTTCAGCTTGAGTCAAGCCGCCGCGACCTAAGTCGCGAGTAGACTCAGGAACAACGAACGTGGGATTTTCTGCTGCGACGCTGGCGAGATCACTGGCAGGCCGCCAGAAACCAGCCGACCAAGCCCCCTTGATCCAAATGGCGCTGTCCCAAGCAAATTGCTGGCACTGCTCGAGGGTGAGTAAGCCAGCAGTTTGAGACAGTGGCATACCTGTCCCAGAGACTTCCTGTGTTACCTCGGCCAAATCTATGTTGCCTTTGACCATACCAAGCCCAGCGAGTTCCTGGTCAATCATCCGCACAGGTGCCTTGACAGTGACTCTGGAAGCCGAAACATCCGACAGTTCCGTTCGTGCATTGGCGTCTACCAACTCGCTGTCACCAGCTTTTTCACCTGCCGCAGAAACACCACGATCCTGCAACTTGGTCACGTGCCCCTCTGGCTCATCACCACTGCCTTGATCGTTATTCAATGCAACGCTTTCCTCAACGGACGGAATGACAACCGTTGGCGAGGGAACTGAAGTCCCTGACAAATCCGGCACCTCGGCGATATCCATTGGCGGGCTGACACTGGAAACGCCGCTTGGCTCAAGCTTGTCCCACGCCGGGTCCATGGGAAACCATGACATTGCCAGCATCGTGGCAGATGCCGCAACCGGCCATTTGATGAGAGATCGGTTCACTTCCTTGTACATCCCTTCGCTCTTCCATGCATGGGAGATCACAGCCGGGAGATCACAAAATTTATCGGTCCTTCCGATTTTTAGCCCGCCGTTATGTAGTGCATCGACACGTGGGGGGGGCCGAATGTACTGAGCAGGTTCTGCTTCCCCCAACTGGCAATGGCCGCGCAATCGAAACAATCTGCACAATACGGGGAGTCAGCTCAACCTTCCGCAAAAAACACCCCTGCAGAGGTATACCTTGCAGATCCCATATCTCTCTCTACAGCGGAATGATCGGACTGACGAGGCAGTCACACTCTCTCAAACCAATAAAAACGCCGATAAAATCGTCTTTCATAGAGGGAATAAGTTGCTAGTGACTCGTAATTTAAGATTCGCTAACCTGCGTAACATGGGAGTTTCACACAGCAAAAAAATCTTAGTTACTGGCCATCGTGGGATGGTTGGTTCTGCTGTTTGCCGGCGTTTAGCAGACACCGACACTGACGTTCTGACTGCACCCCGGGGCGAACTCGACCTGACTCAGGCTGAGGCGACGGAGCAGTACTTCGATACCCACCGTCCAGACACTGTCATTTTTGCCTCAGCGAAGGTTGGTGGCATTTTGGCGAACGCTACCTATCCGGTTGAATTTCTAACTGACAATCTGAAGATGGCGGTCAACACCATTGGTGCCGCCTATCGCCATGGGGTGCAACGTTTTCTCTTTTTGGGCAGCACGTGTATCTACCCGCGCGACTGCCCCCAGCCAATCACAGAAGCATCGCTTCTGTCGGGCTCCTTGGAACCTACAAACGAAGCTTATGCCCTTGCAAAGATCGCAGGGCTGAAATTGTGCCAATATTACCGCCGCCAGCATGGACTCACTTACCACAGTGCCATGCCGACCAACCTTTATGGTCCAAATGACAACTACCACCCAGAGCACAGCCACGTGCTACCCGCACTGATTCGACGTTTCCACTATGCAAAGCAGACCAGTCAACCAACCGTTCAACTTTGGGGCACGGGGCAACCTCGGCGTGAATTCCTGCACGTAGACGACTTGGCGGATGCCATCGTGCACTTATTGTCGCTCGACTCTCCTCCTGACTGGGTGAATGTCGGAACGGGCGTGGACCTAACGATTCGCGAACTCGCATCCAAGGTTGCTGAAACGGTTGGCTACACCGGCGAAATCCAAACGGACCCATCTCGTCCCGATGGCACGCCAATGAAATGCACCGATGTCACACTTCTACGCGAGTCTGGCTGGAAGCATCGAATCGATCTGCAAGAGGGCCTCAAAAATACTTATGCAGCTTTTTGTCGCGAAGTTGACGCAGGCAATTTGCGTTCAGCCTGATGTCAGGAGTTCAAACGGGTATTTTTCAAGAATTCAACAAGAAATCGCACAACGAACGATTCAACGGCAACACCATGACCAAAACAGCATTTATCACCGGCATCACAGGGCAAGACGGTAGTTATCTTGCAGAACTGTTACTGGAAAAGAACTACAAAGTCCACGGTCTCGTTCGGCGCAGCAGTACCTTTTCCACAGAGCGCATCGACCATATCTACAGCGACGTCCACGATGCCGGCCAACTACGCTTGCATTACGGTGATCTGACTGATGGGCAAGCTCTGTCAAATCTGGTTCTCGATGTTGAGCCCGATGAGATCTACAATCTTGGCGCACAAAGCCACGTTCGCGTCTCTTATGACCAACCGGTCTACACGTTGGAAACAGTTGGCGTCGGCGCCCTAAACGTGCTGGAAGCCGCTCGACTACTGAACCGCCGCAAGCACGTGCGTGTCTATCAAGCCAGCAGCAGTGAAATGTTTGGTGAGGTACTTGAAACACCTCAAAAAGAAACAACCCCGTTCAACCCCCAATCACCTTACGCTTGCGGAAAGGTCTATGCTTTTCACCAGACCGTCAACTACCGTCGCGGCTACGACATGTACGCTAGCAATGGAATTCTATTCAATCACGAGTCCGAGCGACGTGGTGAAACGTTTGTGACTCGCAAAATCACCCGAGCAGCGGGTCGGATTAAAGCCGGACTCCAGAAGAAACTCTACCTCGGCAACTTAGATGCAAAACGAGACTGGGGCTACGCCAAAGATTACGTTGAGGGAATGTGGCGGATTCTGCAGCATGATGTCGCTGATGATTTTGTTCTCGCCACTGGCCGCACCGAATCCGTGCGTGATTTTTGTCGCCTGGTCTTTGAGCAACTTGATCTCAACTATGAAGATTACGTCGAGATCGACCCTCGCTATTTCCGGCCCGCCGAGGTTGACCTGCTGCTGGGAGATGCGTCCAAGGCGAAGGAGAAATTGGGTTGGACTGCAACCACCGATCTCGAGCAACTAGCCCGCATCATGACGCAACACGACTACGACCTCGCTCAGCGTGAGGCACACGCCAAGAACTTCGTGCCTAGCTGATCCTCTTCAAGCAAGCCTTCGCCACGATGGAACGCACGCACACGAGCATGCGTTTGGCATGCCAGCCAAATGCACGGCTTGCGAGAGCGTCTCATCCCAGTCGGCCTGCTCCTGACTGTCGACGGCTTAAGGCAATTGGCGACAGTCCAACTTTTGGCAGATTATTGCATTTCGTGCCAGAAATACTGACTAGCAGTTCCTGAACTTCGACCCGATACGAACATTAGTGCTCTCCGCCCTCGACGAAGCAGGCGACACAAGTCAAAATGCACAACCTATCTCAAATACTTGACCTCCCTAGAAGAACAATCCGGACCAAACATGGGAAAGAAGAAAGCTGCGACATTCGAGCACGTTGAACCCATCGGAGATCGAGTGCTCGTGCGGAAGGACGAACCGAAACGCGAAACACGCGGCGGAATCGCGCTTCCAGATGCTGCTGAAATTCCCACCATCACAGGAAGAATCGTTACCATCAGTGCCGTTGTGGAGAATGATGAAGAACTGCCTTTAAGACAGTACGACAAGATTCTGTTCCACCCCAAAAATGCGATTCCGGTGGACCTTGAACACGACAACCAGCTTTTCGTAGTCCCCGTGGACGACATTGTCGCTGTGTTCCGCCGCAACGAGAAAGAATAAAACCGCTGGCACGCGTCCTGAAAAGCTCAGCACAAGCGGCCACAGCAAAGGTACTCAAGCAGCCATGTTGGTATCACAATAAGTGGACCGGCGCGTCGCTATCTGCGACGCGGTAATAAACGCGGCTCTCCTTCCAGCAAGCCATGCTGACAACGAAACTCGCCTTTCCGCAGACTTGGCGTCTTTGCCAGCGTCTCCAGAAACTCCAGACAGCATTTGCAGAACAAACTGAGAACATCAGTGAAGCGACGCAAGGGCTGCACCTGAACCTTCCGCTGTGGCTCGGAGCACGTCATGGCGCCTGACAGCCAAGCGGCTGGCTGTATTGACCCGGAAGGCTGGCCACGCTTTTCCATCCTTGACAACGGGCAAGCGTTACAACAGGAAACGCTGCGACAGCCGATCGCTGATCAGCCAGCTCAAAGCATCAACCTTTGAGCTTGTAACACATCAACTTGTCCTGCTCTCGCAAGTAGAGACGACCATTGGCAATCGTGGGATGCGCCCACGTTTTTCCTTTTTGGTAGGCAGGCTTGAAGGTACCGATTTCACGGTATTCTTCGGGAGTAGCTTCTAACAAAATAACAATACCATCTTGGCGTCGCATGATGATGCGGCCATCTGCATAGATGAGGCTGGTTTCTCCGCTGCCAGCAGCCCGCTCAGGTCCCCATGCAATTTCACCGGTCTTCATGTTCACACAAATTGGTAGTCCATTCCCATTCCCGTGGCCTGCATAGATGTAACCATCTACCAAGGTCATACCACCATGTTTATTTTGGAATTCCTTGCCATCGAGCCAATAGACTTCCTCAGCGGAAACACCATCACCTGCAGCTACCAACTTCAAGTACGCGGATCCAGTTCCGTACCCCGTACTGGTAAAGACGTGGTCGCCATCAACGATTGCGGTAGGAATATTCGCGGTTCCATTGGCAACACGCTCATACCGCCAAAGCAACTTTCCGTCGCTTGCCCTGACACCAATCAGACCACGTCCGACCAACTGGATATACTGCTTCACACCGGCGCCATTGCTAACCACCACCGAGGCGTATCCAGCACCATCCCGAAGTCCTTTTCCGTTCACCCCCTCCTCATCTCCATAGTCAGGTAATTCGGCTGCCCATACATCTGCCCCGGAGGTCTTATTGAGTGCGACAACCATGCCCTTTTCTCCACCTGGAGTACAGATCACCCAGTCACCATCAACGAGTGGCGATTCACTAAATCCCCATCCGCTCATCATTTTCCCACCCCAGTCGGAGAAGTCTCTCGACCAAAGCAAATCTCCGCTTTCACGGTTCAGGCAAACAATTTTTCCATCACTCGACACCATATACAAACGGTTGCCATCGATCGTCGGCGTGGTACGACTCCCTTCAAACCCGTGTTTCGGTGCGCCCTCCGTGATCGCGGTCTTCCACACGACCTTTCCTGTTTGGGTGTCGATCGCCAAGGCAGACTGGCTATCAGCAAAGTTACCTGAAGTGTAAGCGTGATCACCTGCAACAGTCACACTTGCATACCCCGACCCCAAGCCTTCTGCCATCCAGGCTAGCGGGGGGCCATCTTCGCCCCACTGCGTGTAGAGCCCGGTTTCGGCAGACAAGTTAGCTCGCCCAGCGCCGCGCCACTGCAGCCAGTCTTCCGCATTCAAAATGCTGGCAGAAGGAAACAAAACAACCAAAGCCGGAACAAGCAATTTGCGCATCAGCACACTCCAAGTGCAACAGGTAGGAAAAAAAGCGAATTCAATTCACTGGGGGGAAGCGTGAAAATAACGCATTCTACAAGATGGTGCAGCAACTTTTTTGCCAACCGCGGAGAAACAACCAAACATTCACTAGAATGCTTGCTTGGCTTCACTCGTCATCCTTTAACAATCGCTCACGTATTTCTGGAAGCTTCGACTTCATGTACCGATGTGTGCGCAAGGCATCCATTCCTGCCAAAGCCACCACCACCACCAGCGCCACCATTACGACGCTCCACATGGCAACCCAAACTGGCCCTAGCCCATAGAACGCTGCAATAATCGCAGCAGCACCACACCCGCCTAAAATCACGTGGATACGGCGACGTGCTCGCGTTCGACGCTGGTGATACGTCTTATCCAGGTCTGTCGTGAAATTATCGCTGGGCCAACCTTGCTTATCCTGAAAATGCAGCCAACACGCAAATGCGATCAGCGTCATGCCAAGAACCAAACTACCTGCAAACATTTTTTCGTCCTACGAGCATGGCACTACTGTTGTTGCAACCATTGGTGCACCACCCAGACAACCGCAGCAAGTGAATCACCACTGCAATTAGCTGGGATATCCTGCTCGGTATGCCAATACTGGGGTGCACCAAATCCGGGTCGAGGATAATCAAAATCGATCAGATCGACCGTGGGGATACGCGCGATCTTATTCAGTGGGATATGGTCGTCATCAATATTGTGCCGCGGGCGCGAAACAAAAGCACTCACACCAAGCTTCTCCGCCGTATTCCAAATACCACGGGCAACATTCCGTGCATACTTGAGGCTGTTTCGCTCGTAGTAAATCTTCAGCTCACGATCACCGACCATATCCAACAGAACACCCGCCTGATAGGGAATCTCCGGTGGCTGCGTCTTGTACTTTTCTGCGAAAAACGTTGAGCCAAGAAAATAGTCGTCACGCCCTTGTTCAAAGACAAATTCTTCGCCGTCAAACAACACAATGTCGACGCCAACATCCACGGGTAACACAGTGAGTTGGTGAGCGAGCTCCATCAACGCCGCAACACCACTCGCCCCGTCATTGGCTCCGACAAACACACCTTGTGGATTGTCAGGATCCCTATCAGGAAATGGGCGAGTATCGTAGTGAGCACAAAAAAGAAATCGCTTGGGACGACGGGGATACCAAGATGCGATTAGATTCGACATCCCCACCGGGGCTCCGGTCTCAGGGTGCCTGATCTCAAAACTCTGCATCTTCACAGCAGCACCTTGTGTCTCAAAAAACTTCTTCAGCGACTGCTGCTGTTTGTTCATTTGCGATGAACCCGACGGACGCGGCCCCAGATCGCAAAGAGCCGTTAGATAAGCGAACGCACGGCCAGGCTTGTATTCTGCTGGGATAGCCCCCAGAGTTGGTTCCGATACATCGGGTCCACGATCCATCTCCCTTACCACCCAAAACAAGAGAACGATCAGACCAATCCCACCGCCCAGCAGCGTGCCCCAGAACCCACCACGGCGTGGCATCGAATGGAAATCCTTTCCTGCTTTTGCGGCGTCAGCATTGTGACCACCATCGACTTTCCTAGCCGCGTTCGTATTTTGGCTACCGTTGGCCCCAACTGGTTGCCTTCGTCGGCGTTTGTCCGAACCCGAATTTCGCACCATCGCAACGGGCTTGCTCGACGCCACAGCGTTGGCCTCATCGTGCGATCGGGATTCATGCGTCTGCATCATGCTGGGCACTCACTTGAATTATCAGATGTCACCGTGGGTGTCACGCTCGTCAAAGCCGGCAATGTCGCGATGGGAAACAAAATTTTTCCACAATCAGCAGCACTTAGCCACCCATCACAAAGCCTTACTCGTTTGCGTGTCACTGTATTGTCTCTTATTTGTGGGCGTTGAATAGCTCCCTGATAATGCGAAGAATTCCAAATGAGGGCTTTTGCCCGCCACGCGGAAGCCTGTTTAGAGCCGTATAATGAAACACAGTAAAACAAGACAATGTTGTGCACCGTGGGAGCTAACAGTGCCGAACAGCTCGAGCTCATTACCAAAACCAATCACTGTTTGCCGATTTCTGTGCTGTTTTGCTGCGATTATCGGCGGCTTCACGGAAAGCCTGCACGCTCAAGATGCGGCCGAAAGCGAGCCGAAAACCGGGTATGAAACCAACGTTCCCAACCCGCTGGACGCAGCATCGGCAACTCAACTGATAAAGAACCTGACCGAATTGGCCAGTTCGGTCCCAGATGATCGACGCACCACCGTGCTACTAAAATTCATGGTCGATTCAAGTGCCCCTGATAAAACAAGCTTTGAAGACGCACTGAAAGTGGCTCGGGGAATCACCTCACCCGACCTGCGTCGACTGAAAATGGTGGCGTTCCTAGATGGCGAAATCACTGGGCACTCAGTGCTACCGATCATTGCCTCGGAAGCTTTGGTTACCACCCCTGAAGCAGTGATCGGTAACGCTGTAGCCAACGAGACACAGGCGGACCCAACCATCCTCTTAACTTACGAGTCAATCGCCGAAAGACGAGGACTATTCCCCACGCCGATTGTCGCTGCCCTAGCCGATCCGGGACTCGAATTGGCCGAGATCACTCGAGTGGGTGGCGAACAGGAGTACGCAACCACCAAAACTCTGAACGAACTTCGTAAGCAAGGGAAAATTCTGAAGGAGAATATCCTCAGCCCGGATGGTATCCCGCTGATACTCGATGCACAACGGTTACGATCTGCACGTATTTCTGCGGGAATCGTCGATACTGTTGAACAGAGACTCGAGTTACTTGACCTCGCACAAGTGGAACCATTGCAACGAGCAGGACTGTTGGGAGAAGCACAGGGAGCCATGCTTGAGATCACAGGGTCGATCACCGGAGGAAGGGTGAAACGCTGGCAAAGCAACCTCAGCGCGACCCTGAAATCCGGTGAGACCAATACCTGGCTGATCTCAATGGACTCGACGGGCGGAGACCTCAATGGAAGCATGATTCTGGCGGGATGGTTCTCCAAACCTGAACCGCCCCTTCGAACTGTCGCAGCGAATATAAGTGGGGAGGCCAGAGGTGACGCAGCCTTAGTAGCCTTGGCATGCAAACCGTTGCTGATGGGTCCCGACAGTACTATCGGTGGCCCCGGTTCCTATGCAATTAGTACCGAAGTTCTGGAGCCTTATGAAGAGGTGATCGAACAGATCGCAATTTCGACCAACCGACCGGCTGCATTAATCCGGGGACTGTTGGACCCCACTGCGGTGGTTTACCGCTACACAAACCGCAGGACGGGGCGCATCCGTTATGCAACAGAGGAAGACTTGGTCCTCAACGTTGATGATCCGGATATCGAGAAGGCGAAGTGGAATCGAGGCGAACAAATTGAACTCACCCAAGGTTTAAACGCTGCCACTGCGATCTCTCTTGGACTTGCCGATGGAGAAGCAGCATCCGTTGCGGATGCTGCGAAGAGCTTGGGCCTAACGGAAACGCCTCCGCTCGTATCTGACCGTGGCTTCGTAAGATTCGTCGAAAACATAGGGCGCAGCAAAAGCATTGCGTTTCTTCTCCTCTTCGTCGGTTTCATCGCGCTATCTGCCG
>JACLAC010014438.1_pt1 | contig 49687 bp, 49 predicted proteins | sample 8027881 | NCBI WGS metagenome assembly JACLAC01 (sample SAMN15725517, study PRJNA655200) | protist metagenome | isolation source: fluorescence activated cell sorting (FACS) single amplified genomes of... | place: Spain: Blaines Bay Microbial Observatory, Mediterranean Sea | collected 2016-01-19 | reverse complement strand
GCTAGGACGACAAGAGGCAGTTCTCTCTATTAGAGATAGTCAAACCAATGAAGAATATGAATCTATTCCATGTTTCTTTAAGATTGATGATTTTGCCTTTGGCTTTATTTCAAAACCAATGCTATCTTATGTATCGAGCGGATTAACTGGTATTGGATCGCTAGCGGTATTTATACTCTCTTTTGTACAGAAACTAGATGCTGCTCTCGGCATACCAGCAGGTGCAGCAGGAACTGCATTAGCTTTATTATTGGGTTTTCGTCCTACATTTCTCTACAAACAAGAAGTTAAATCGAAAAAATCTTGAGGTACTAAATTAGTAATCTAATCGAGTTTTTTATATCAAGAAAAAATTATTTTAATAATAATTAAGTATAGAATCTTCAATGGTTAAACATATTTCCAGTACGTTTACTATCACCATCAAGAAAAAGGATGAAAGTTACACAATTGAAGCACATAGTCAAAAAGGAATTAGAGTTAAACCCAAACCTGCTCCTCAACTTAAAACTTTACTTTTTGATGAACAGATAAAAACTACCCTCAAAGATTTAGCTAACGATCGAGGAACTGCAACAACTCATGCTATTCAAAAGCTTGGTAAAGCTTTATATGATGCTTTATTTATTCAACCTGTTCTTTTAGCGTTTGGTAAAGCACAGGGTCATGTTAAAAATGGGGACGGTGTGCGTTTGCGGTTGCGAATTGAACCACCAGAGTTAGCTATTTTACCTTGGGAAACTCTTTATGATGGGCAAGAGGATTGGCTTTCAACTAAAAGCACTACTCCATTAGTACGGCAACTGATTCTTGAAGATGGAAGTAAAATTCTACAAAAGCCAAAGGTACGAAGAGAATTAAAAATTCTTTTTGTTGCTGCTTCTCCACGAGATTTAGATAATTTAGATATTGAAAAGACTAAGACTGAACTAGAAGAATTACTTAAGGAGTCTATTAAAAAGAGGAAAATAGTTTTTAATGTACTACTAAACACCACACTAGCAGCGTTACAGAAAGAATTACAAGAAGATTACCATATTCTCTACTTCACTGGACATGGTAGCCCAAAAGGAATTTTTTTAGATGATGGTGGAGGAAAATCTCTAAAAGAGGAAGACAAAGTTGTTGGACGTGAAAAAGGCTCTAAGTATCTTGTTTCTGCTAAAACTTTAGCTCAAGACTTAGAGGGAAAGCAGACGCGACTAGTATTTTTGGCAGCCTGTAACACCAATACTGCACCAGATGAAAGTAGCTTACTTGCAGGGTTTGCTCAAGAGTTAGCACAGCAAGCTAAATTACCTGCCATAGTAGCGATGCAATATTTTATTAGTAATAGGCAAGCTAACTCTTTGACAACTCAGTTTTTTGCTGCGCTGGCTGCTGGTCGTCCTGTTGATGTGGCTTTAGCAGAAGCTCGAAAACCTCTGATTAAAAAGGAAAAAGCATGGCGTGATGTATTTTCTCCAGTGCTTTATTTACAAGCTGAAGATGGAACATTATTTCAAAAACCAAAACCTTGGCGACTAATTAGTATGAGTGTGGCTTTACTGGGAGTTACCACTGTTGCGATGTTTACATATTGGCAAGTACGCATGGGAGAAATTTTAACTTTGAGTCAATCCACTCAACAGTTAGTCCGCTCTGAAGGTTATCTTATTGACTCTATGTTAGAAGGGTTAAAAGCAAGAAGGCTATTTCAGCAGACACCTTTTCCTTCCGAGAAGATTCAAAATGCCTTAAAACATGCACTCAATGAAGCTGTCTTGGTTCAGAACTTTTTCAAAGAAAAAAACCGACTTCTGGGACATTCTGATGAAATCCGTAGCCTAGCCTGGAGTAGTGATGGAGATATACTGGCTAGTGGCAGTAAAGATGGAAAGATTAAACTGTGGAATGAAAAAGGACAAGAGCTGATTACTTTAAGAGCACCATCTGAAGTTTTCAGCGTAGCTTGGAGTCCTGACGGAAATCTATTAGCTACTGGTGGTGTCGACGGTACGGTTAAACTATGGAACAGAGAGGGAAAAAAATTGGCTATTTTTTCCAGTTCTCTTAGTAACCCAAGAAGTTTACCTAGTGATAGTACTGATTCTGGTGTCGTTGAAATCTTCAGGAGTAGTCATTCTGGCTTTGTCGAGAGTTTAGCCTGGAGTGCTGACGGGGAAATCTTAGCTAGCGCTAGCTCTGACGGGACAGTGAAATTATGGAATCGGGAGGGAAAAGAGTTGGCTATCCTCTGGGGTCATTCCGTGCAGTCTAGTTCGTCTAAAAGGTTTTCTGTGCGGTTTAAGAGCGTGGCGTGGAGCCAAGATGGGAAGATTCTGGCTACTGGGAGTGAAGACGGGACAGTGAAACTGTGGAATCGAGAGGGAAAAGAGTTGGCCACCCTCTCTGGGCATTTTGGTTTAATCACAAGTGTGGCTTGGAGTAAAGATGGCATTTTAGCTAGTAGCAGTGAAGACGGGACAGTGAGACTGTGGAACCGAGAAGGAAAAGAGCTGGCAACCCTCTTCGAGCATTTGCAAACAATCAACAGTGTGGCTTGGAGTGAAGATGGCATTTTAGCTAGTGGCAGCGACGACGGGACAGTGAAACTGTGGGACCGAGAAGGAAAAGAGCTCGTGACTCTGCAAGGAGTTTTTGGTGAAGTCGATAGAATTTTTTCTGGAGTCAAAAGTGTAGCTTGGCACGGCAATGGTCAAACTCTAGCCAGCGGTAACCATGACGGAACAATGAGACTGTGGAATCGAGAGAAAAAAGAACTCGTGACTTTGTCAGGGCACTTTAGAGGAGTAAGTACTCTAGATTGGAGCCCCGACGGAGAGATCTTGGCTAGTGGTGCTGGGGATAGGACAGTAAAATTATGGAACCGAGAGGGAAAGGAGCTATTGACCTTGTTAGCGCACTCTGAAAGAGTAAGTACTCTAGATTGGAGCCCCGACGGGGAGATCTTGGCTAGTAGTAGCTTGGACAAGCGGATTAACTTATGGGACTGGAAGAAGGAAGAGTTAATGACTACAGTATTTCATGCTGATGTTTCATTTTCCTCGTATATGGGAGTTGAAAGCCTCTCCTGGGACCCCGATGGAGAGATTCTGGCTAGTGGCAGCAGCGACGGGACAGTGAAATTATGGAACCGAGAGGGAAAGGAGCTATCGACCCTGTCAGCGCGCTCTAGAAACGTAGATACTGTAGATTGGAGTAGTGACGGAGATATTCTAGCTACTGGTGGCTCTGACTTTCTTGGTGGCTTTGACATAAAACTGTGGAACAGGGAGGGAAAAGAGCTGGCAAGGTTCAATAATATCTGCATTAGCAGTTATAGTCTGGCCTGGATTCCCAATGAAAAGATATTGGCTAATAGCTGCTTTGACGGAACAATAAAACTTTTTAACGTGGAGGGAAAGATACTAGCTACTCTGTCAGGGCATTCTGAAAAAGTCAACAGTTTAGCCTGGAGCCCAAATGGAGAGATTCTGGCTAGTGGCAGCCAAGACGGGACAGTGAAATTATGGAACCGAGAGGGAAAGGATCTGCTGACCTTCTCAAAACATTTTGGCACTGTCAACAGTGTAGCTTGGAATAACGATGGAACAATATTAACTATTGGAGATAACAAAAATATTATTCTGAGAAAAAACTTCGATTATCGAGAACCAGTTGTGCAAGCTTGTGATTATTTAAAGGATTATCTGACCTATAGTAAACTTGCAACACTAGAACAAAAAACTTTTTGCGACAATATTGATGATACTGATTAATATATGTTTTTTTCAAGAAGCGTCTTGATATTAAAGCTGGCTTCGCTTCAAATACTTTAGAGTCCACTTAGCAGAAAACTCCTCAAACTGATACCAATTACCAGTATTCTCCTGCACTATCATCACCCCATCTTCCTCCCGACAACCAATAACAATCCCATAGCTACGGGCTAGATCGTACCACTCAGCAAAAGTCGATCTAACTGCATTAGCTTCTCTCTCTGCATTAGATTCATTAGGTGTCCAAGCTTCTTCTAAAGCCTTCCTAAACAATCCAGCCTTAGATTTAACCTTACCCACTGTCAAAGCCTCTTTAACTACCGATAAAGCATTAATAACTTGCGGTTCTGATACCGATCTAATTAGCTTAATTAAAGTCTTATTTAGCCTAATTCCGACTTCATTAAACTGAGACTTTAACTCATCACTAATCTCATCAGTACTTGATTTATTAGTTCTTTTTTCTTCAAGAGAAGTTATTTTAGGATTACTACTAACTAGACGCTGCTGACAATTGTTTAACTCTTTCTGAGTAGCCGCTAACTCCGCCTTCAGTTTTTCAACTTCAGATTTTAATCTCTCATTCTCACCATTCAAACGAGCAATCATATCCTGAGTATTGCCCAAACTATAAAGCCTTCCCGTTAAAGCTTCATTCTGTTTAGTTAACTCTTTCTTATCCGCATCTAGAGTTTTAATTCTATTCTTCAATTGATTAATAATTGCTTGAGATGATTTTTCAGTCCTTAATTGAGGTTTCACAGGTTTAGCATTCTCTTCCTGTTGCCTTCTCAAGTATTTTATTCGTTGTTTGATTTCAGGATACTTATACAGATAACTAATACTGACATTAGCTTCTCTGGCAATATTAGCAAAAGATAGCTTTTGATTAGTTTGAGATAGCTTAGTTATCGCTTTTTCGGTTCTATCTAAAAAATCTCTTCTGCGCTTTTCTTGAGTTTCATTGAGAGTAGCAATTCGCTTTTCTTTGCCCTTGTTCATTATTCTTGCTCCAGTGAATTGATAATATTGTTGAGATTATTGAGAACATCCTTATTAACCTGTATTTGACGCTGCCAATTATTACTCTCAGCTACTTCTAGAGCCTTTTTCGTCCTATCTCGCTGATCCTTATGTTGGTCTAAAAATTCTAAGGTTGTGCGAAAATCTCCACACTGGAGACAAGCATTACCTTTTGAACAAGTCAATCTAGCGGGTAAAGCACAATAGCCATTAGCTAAAACTTCTCCTAAAATTCCTTTCTTAAACTGATAATTAGAAGCGTTATCAAGTTCTGGATTAGTATCGATCAGTTCGCCAGAAATATTAACTATTTTCCCTTCCGACCATGATTCCTGAACTTGCTCTTTGAGGGTTTGGTCGTGAATATGGGCATAGCGTAAGGTCATGGCAAAGCTATTATGACCCAAGTAACGTTTAACGTATTCAATGCCAACTCCGTTATTAATTAATTCCGTTCCTTTGGTATGTCTGAATTGATGGATTTTACTCAAAGGAAAAACTAGACCATCTTCTCCTTTTATCTGTTTTGTATTAGCTAAGAGATGTAAGTAGCCTCTTAAAATGCTTTGGCGAATGATTTTGGGAACTGGTTCAAAATAATCGAGAGGAAATTTATTTGCTGCCTGTCCGAATTTCTCAAAATAATTAGGATTTTTAGTCGTGCAAAATAAATAATTAAAATTTACTCCTAAATGTTCTCTGATATACTCCTGTTGAGTTTGAATGATTCCTGCTACTTCGGCACGAATTGGGACACTATGCTCGTCTTTTGACTTCCATCTTTTATAAGCAATCCACCATTCACCTTGAGCATCTTGACGCAGACAATCAAACTTTAAGGTACATAGTTCTGAGATTCTCATCCCCACTTCTCTGACTACAATTACCATTCTGGCTATGGGTTCGGGGATATATTGTAAATTCTCATCTAACTGTTTGAGAACATGATCGGGAATGTATCTCGGTAATGTCTTATCTCTGAATGGATAATCTTGAATAAAGATTAATGGGTTTTTCGGAACGTCAACCCAATTCATTGCTGCGCTATATTCTAGCAAGTCTCTGAGGGCTGATATTCTATGTATTCTGGTAGAAGCTGAGAATTTTTTCTCTTTGAGATGAACTAAATAATCTTCAATTACCTGACGGTTTAATTGCTGGGGCAAAATGTCAGGATAATACTGGTCTAAAAATCGGGAAAATTCTTTAATGCAGTGTAATTTATCGCCGATGGTGCTGAGAGCTAGAGTAGCACTTCTTAATTTAATTAGTCTTTTACAAGCTTCTTTTAACCAGTCTTGTTTTATGGGAGCAAAGTTAGCTGTTGTCGAGTCGCTATGAGTAGGGTTTTTTTGATAACCTAATACAGTTAAATCCCACACATCATAATCGTACATTTCCTCTAAGGTCATCCCGTCGGGTAGCCACTGACTGGCACTTTCCCAGGAGCGATTATCTAAAATAAAGGCTCTAGAGCAATCTTTGCATCTATATTGAGTTCTCCGATTGACCTTGCCACTTTTAATACAATCAGTGCTGGAACATTTAGGACAGACTACTCCTGCTAAGGGAAGTTTAAGAGTGTTGATTTGATAATTTTGCGTAAAAGTTTTCTGACAAGATTTACACTCAAGTCTTTGGGCAGTAGTGCCATCTTTTCTGAGCGAAGTTCCTCTTTTTTTATAACGATCGCTATTACAGTGAGGGCATACCGTATATTCTTGTTTATATTCTCCAGTTACATACTTCTTATCGAGTCGGATACTTGATTGATAATTGTCGCGAAACCGTTGTTGGCATTGATTGCATTTAAATACTTTAGCTTGAGTGCCGTTTTTTCTAGTTATAGTTCTTTGGTATTGATAGCTTTTTGAACTACAATAAACACATTGGATGTCTTTGTCTGGAACTACAGATAACGGCAATTTATCTGATAAATTAAGTTGTCTCTTTTCCATTATTTTTTACTTCTAAATATTCTTTATAGGCTTCTGCCATATCTTCTGTAACTAAGTGAACGTAGGTGTTTATCGTGGTTTGAACATCGGCGTGACCCAATCTTTTCTGCACGTAAGCCATGTCCCAACCTGCTCTAATTAGTTCGGTGGCGTGGGTATGCCTGAGTAAATGGGGAAATGCTTTAATTCCTGTTTTCTTTGTCAGCCGTCTAAATAAGCCGTTGACATTATTGCGATTCATAGGCATTCCCACTGGTTCTGACCAGCAATTAACAAAGACATAATCGGAGTCGAGATTTTCGGGATATTCTTTGATTAAATAATCAGAATACAGACGCATCAATTCTTTGGAAACATGAATGATTCTGTCTCCTGTTTTGGCTCTAGCATCGTTGATATTATCGGGTCGATTCGTAACTTGAATTTCATTGACTCCCCTAGAATGAATATCCTCATGTCTCAGTCCTAATGCTTCGCCAATTCGCATCCCCGTTTCATAGAGCAAGCAGATTAAAAACTTATCTCGAATACGATTACAACCATCAATTAATTGCCTAACTTCTGCGGTTGTTAAACAGCCTGGGAAGGTTTTAGGCTCTTTGACTTTAAGCAGTCTGGTTTTAACTTCTCTAGTTTTAGCGATGCCGTGAATTAACGGTTTATACTTGCGTCCTGGTTGAAACTGATAGCGATAGGCATTAACCCCTTCAGATTCGCCGATACGCTCGTAAAACTCATAGAACGAGCAAACTGTTGTCAAAGCATGATTAATAGTCTTTTCTGACCTTTTAGCAGTCTGTGGTTTAACCGAAACCACCGCAGGGTTAGGACTTCTCAACCAGTGAATGAACTCACTTAACTGTTCGATGGTTATTTGTTGCCAATCGAGATGTTTATCCCTTAAAAACTCCCAATAAAGCTTGAGATTACGAGCATAACCTTGAATGGTATTCGGCGATCGCTCTAGGCTATCTAAATAACGCAAGTATCTTTGAATGGGGTCGATGGGCAAGTAATTATCATCGAGAACCATCCACACTGTTTGACCTGCTGGTGACTTACCTTTCTGTACTTTCATAGTAAACATTATAAACGTTGTAGAATTAATACACAATGATTATTTACAATGTTTAAATTGGCATTTGTTTTTTATCGTTGTTGTTGTTGTGTAAGGTTATTTATTTGATACACTTCACCACCACCAAAGAAAGAACGGGACGGACGGACACCAGCAGGCGGAACAGCAGCAGAGGGCAGAGCCACCAGCAACCCGCGAGAACCAGCAGCCACCGACAACACGCAGCGAGAAGAACGACGGGCAAAGGCAGAACGACCAGAACCGAACCGCCCAGAGGCAACGGATAACACCAGCAGGGAAGGAGAAGCCCCAAACCAGGAAGAGACAGCAGCGTCAACGCCACGAGCGCAACCAACGGAAACACGAACGCCAGCAGGAACGAGAGGCAACAACGCAGAGAGAGCAGCAGAAGCACCAGCCGACGGAGAACGAGAACCCGAAAACCCAACGGACACCACACCAGCAAACACGGAAGACGAAGCAAGAACCGACACGACAAAAACCCTTGAAAAACTACTACAATTATACCACCAAAACACAGGCAGAACAAGCTTGAACACAGGCAGAATAAGGAACACAGCACTTCTAAGGCGAGAGACAACACACTCACATCGCACCACCACCACATTCACATTGCACACATATAAAAAACCGAGCGTAGCGAGACAAAACAGACATTCTAGGCTTGCCGACACACTACGATGTTAGAAAGCATAGCCATCAAGCGAGCAATGGGAGAGAGGAGGTCACGACGAGCGACCCAAATCAACAAAAGGGGCTACCACTAAAAAGAAATAACAAATAGCCCCATCCTCAAGGTGAGCGACTGGCTGTGCTATAATTTCCGCACTCTTTAGGCAAGCCGTAATGAACCGAGCGAAAGCGCGAGACGAACTAAGTGTAAGGCAGTAGAAGTTTATCGAGATGTAGCTGTAGAATAAGTGCGACTGCCAAAATTTACCAGAAAATAAAATTTATGTCTTGTATATTTACGGTCAGATTTCAATTCAGGTCGTCACAATGATGCTCGATACAAGGATATTGTGGTTTAGGGTTTGGGGTATAGCTGCCGTGCAAGGTTCAATTACTCTTACTTGGGTAATTTACAATCTCTATTTTCCCCTTCTTTTAGTTGAGTTTGGTTTTAGTAAAGAAAGTGCCATCGCAATTTTAATTATAGAAAATGCCTTAGAAAGTATTGTTGAACCTATTTTTGGTAAGCTATCAGATCGACAACAAAGACTTTTTGGTAGCAAACTTCCCTTAATATCTTTAGGAATTATTTTATCTTCGGTATTATTTATACTTTTGCCGTGTTTGGTAATATTTAATTTAGAGGAATTCTTAACCAAGTGGTTTTTGCCAATATTAGCTATTATCTGGGCTGGTGCAATGGCAACGTTTCGTGCGCCAACTATATCTTTACTAGGTCGTTGTGCAGCAAACGATAAGTTACCCCAAGCAGCTAGTATCTTAACGTTAGTAGGAAGCATTATTGGTGCATTTCGCTTTGATGCCTATGGATTAATTATTAATCTGGGAACAGGATTTGCCTTTACTATAGGTTCATTTTCTTTGTTAATTGCTGCTCTTATTTTACGCCGATTAAATCCTAGTAATTTATCACGCGAGCGACAAAATCAGCCTGTAAAAACATCTCTACTATTGCTAGGTTTTATTTTTACTACTGGCATCTGGGTTAGTTGGAGTTTGAGATTTATCATGCCCACAGTCAATGAAATCTTAAAACTTCAGTTTGGTGCAGATAACGGTAAATTGGCAATGACTATTTTTACAATCTTTTTAGGTTTATCTGCCTTACCCGCAGGAAAAATTGCCACAGAATTTAATAATTTTAAAACAATGCTGCTAGGATCTATAGGAACAATTTTTGCTTTAATATTATTATCTTTAATACCCAGCAATATCTTACCTATTTTATTTCTAATTCTCTGCTTTAGCTTAGTACTTAATGGTATTATTCCTCTGATTTTAAATATGGTTCCTCCACAAAAATCTGGATTAGGTACGGGACTATATTTTGGTGGATTTGGAGCAGGAATGAGTAGTTTTGATTTGACTTTTACTCAACTGAAAATTATTGATTTTAAAATAAATATCATCTACGCGATAGTTTTCTTATGTCTATTATGCTGTTGGTTAGTATTCTTCAAGAAACAATCTACAAAAAACGATCTATTTAATGTTTTGTAAACCTTTTTAGGCTTTTCTAAATTAAAGAGAAGGTAAAACACTGACTGCCTGACACATCTCGAAAAGACTAAACCGCAGAGCATTTAATCTCACGAATACGACTAAACCAAATGGCATCATAGTATTGTTTTTTAGCCTTTTTGGAAGCAAAGCAAGGTTGAGTATCTTGGTAAGACAAAGCAAGAGGGGAAAGCAAATCGCGATTTTTATGAAGGACTCCTTTAAGCCAGCGTAAGCCAATTTTCAGATAACTCAGACCACGTTTCCAGTGAGGATCTACTCTTTGCCTGAGTCCATTAAGCTGAATCGTCATACCATGAACAGTAGCAAATAAAAGTGCTAGTGCGACTACCAAATATAGGCGTTCGAGAGATTTACAATTACGAATCTTAGATTCTTCTAACTGAAAAGCTCCCGATTTTGAATCTAAAAACAGCTCTTCGATACGGAAGCGCAATCCATATTGCCAAAGAGTTTGCAAAGAAGGCTCTTCATCAGTGATTACTGCCCAAGGTTCTTTAACTCCTTTAACGTTTGCTAAAACGATATTACAGTGTAGTTCTCCATCCAGCCACAAGCCTACATGATGGTAGAAAACTGCTTCGGATTTTGGAGGATAGAGATATTTCAATTCAATTGGATGTCTTCTTGCGCCGTGAAGAATGACATCACAAGGTAAACGTAAGCAGTAATGCCAATCGCTATTTTGAAGCCAATTAATCAACTCATGATTGCTAAAACCGCGATCTGCTACAAGCATGATATCTGAATAACTAGATAATAGTCGCTGCCCCAACCTCAGCATTAGTTTATATTCGGTAAAAGCCACTGTCGAGCTTTTGTGGTCTAATACTTTCCAGAGGAATGGCACCGCTCGACCACCGCAAACTATTGAAAGATGGATAATACAAAAACGATTCCAAAGCATTGTCGTATCTAATGCTAGATAAAGACGTTGAGATTTCCAATGCTTGATTGTCCCCATTACAAAAGGTATATATAGGGATTTGACTCGAATTCGCCGATTATGAATTAACCTCTGCCATCTTCTTTCAATACTTTGAGCTTTCGTTGCACGGCTTGGTACGTAGGATTCCCATTCACTAAGATTGATTTTACCACTACAAATTAAACTGTTAACCATCCAAGCCAATGCTTTGAGATGGCGTAAGTCTCGATATTTGCTGTGTTGACTTAATAAACTGAACAGTTGATTATAAAGTGGGGTAGAAGTTGACATGGACTATGAGCTAAAAACGTCTATTTTCAGCTTCCCATGAATACTCCCCCTTTTCTTTTCTCTTACCAGATATCAATACTTTCAGCTACTTGTGTCAGGCAATCAGGGCTGCTACTATTTCCGAACAGCGATCGCAAAAAAAAGGGGGACGAACCCACACCACGCAACCGACCAAACGCGAGACAACGAAGGCAAAAGCAGCAGCACGAGAACGAGAAGCAAAACCACACCAGCAAACAGACCCAGAGAAGGAACGGGACGAAGGACGCAGCAGCCAGGAACAGCAACCGCGAGACAACGCCAAACCAACAACGCGACGGAAAGGAACGGAAACGCGAGAGAAAGAAGAACGAGAACGAACAGAAAAAGAAAAACGAGACACGAGAAAAACCCCCAAAGGAGACACAACGCTGTCGTCACCACGGCGTAAGCGAAGTCATAGGGGAAGCGCGGCAGATATAAAAACCGAGCGTTCGCGAAGCGTGCCGTTAGGCATAGCAAGACAATAGAATTAAGCCACAGCGCACCTTGCGTCAGCCCTTGACGAGCGTTATGGGGTCTGGGGTGTCCCCAGATTATAGACCGCGAATGCGACACTATAGAAGCCGTTATACTAGGAAAGCTGTGTGATGCTTACCTTAACGAGAAGTTGGACGACCAAGAGCAGGTGGATTAGGTTTCCCAGAGGGGCGGAGAGGGAAAGCAACAAAACCGCGTTCGCGAAGCGTGCCGTTAGGCATAGCGACAAGTAATAAGACGAGCGATCGCGATCGGACGCAACAATACCGCTGCTTAAATTTCGGTTGCCAAGTTGATCCGAAACTTCTTATACTTCATCGTGACCAAACTTTGATATTATCTAAATGGTTATACCGAGCTATGGTTTGTAAACAACAATCATAAGACTTTTTAATCATGAGCGGGAATCATCAATTACGCTTGAACTGGTATATGGTTGCAGTTAGCAGTATAGCTTTAGTTTCTCCTCCTATTCACGCTCAAAGCAACATTGTTCCCGACAACACTCTAGGTAGCGAATCTTCAATAGTTAGTCCCGAACCTAGTAACGCGCTTATCGAACAAATTACAGGAGGCGCACAGCGAGGACAAAATTTATTTCATAGCTTTGAAGAATTCAATGTCGGAGAAGGTAGCGCAGTATATTTTGTAAGTCCCAACGCAGACATCGCTAATATACTATCGCGAGTTACGGGCAACAATATTTCCGAAATTTTTGGCACGTTGGGCACATCAGGGGCATCACAACTCGATCTATTTCTCATCAATCCTAATGGAATTATCTTTGGTGAGAATGCCAGTCTTGATGTTGGCGGTTCGTTTGTGGCTACTACTGCCGATCGCATCCAGTTTGGCGAAGAAGGGTTTTTTAGTGCTAGCGATCCAGAAACTCCACCACTGCTAACAGTGCAGCCATCTGCTTTTTTCTTCAATCAAGTTAATCCAGGTGGGATTCAAAATAATTCGGTGGCAGAGATAGAAACAGATGCTGATTCGTAAACAAAATATTAAGCTGCCAATCTTCTTGTCATGAGACGGATTAACGAGCCATATATCATCCCTGCACTCATGTCTGTGTATAGCTCATAGTCTTTACTCAAGCGTCTAAATCGATTTAACCTGCCGAATGTTCTTTCGACAATCCATCGCTTCGGTAAGATTTCAAATTCTTTCGATTTTCTTTTGATCACTTCGACTCGTACAGAATCACCGCATACTTGTTTAACTGCTTGAGTAAAGTTTTTTCCTGAATAACCCTGGTCTACCCAAACCACTTCTAATTTGCTTAGTTTCTCAACTGCTTCGTATAGAACGACTACTGCTCCAAGTCTTTCAGAACCATTGGCTTCGGTTACTAATACACCAATCAGTAACCCTTGAGAATCAACAACTATATGACGCTTACGCCCTTTAACTTTTTTCCCACCATCAAACCCACAGACTACCCCCTTTTTTCTGTTGTCTTAACTGATTGGGAGTCAGCGATTGCAACAGTCGAATCTATTTCTCGACCTTGAGCTTGCCTAATTGAAGAGCGTAAGCAATCGTGAATTTCTTGCCATTTTCCTCGTCGCTGCCATTTCTGGAAATAACCATACACAGTACTGTATGGTGGTAAGTCATGAGGCAACATTTCCCACTGACAACCTGTTCTTTGGACATAGAAAATACCATTGATGATTTCTCGTAGGTCTACTGTTCTTGGGTGTCCAAAGCCTTTTGGTTGAGGTAGTAATGGTTTTAATATTTTCCATTCTGAATCACTCAGATCGCTTGGATAAAGTTTTCTTTTCGGTGTAGCAATTTGAGGAAGACGACTCATTTTTATGCCCCAGTTCAACATCTGCTAGATTACCGTCAAATAAATCTCTCTTTTTCTCTCTTTAGTTTCTCTTTACGAATCAGCTCTTAGGAACGTTGAATTTGTTAATCTTTATGGTCGAGATGAAAACAATCTTATTGACGCCAGAAACGCAGCTAATATTCAAACTGTAATTAAGGGTAACGGAGGCAACGATACTCTTCGTGGTAGTGCAGTTGATGATACTGTTCAGGGTGGAGATGGTAATGATATCTTGTTCGGTAATGGAGGAGACGATGCTTTAAACGGTAACGAAGGTACAGATAGCCTTTATGTCGTGACTGATAATGACATCACTCTATCTGATACCCAGGCGACGGGAGACGGTACGGACACAATTTATAACCTCGAACAAGCCAATCTCTACGGCAGAAGTGCTGACAATTCCATTGATGCCAGGGGTGCTACTAATATTAAAGCAGTAATTAGAGGCTATGACGGTAATGATACCCTTCGCGGTGGAGCGTTAAACGATAATATCTCTGGCGGTAATGATGATGATATCCTGTTTGGCAATGCAGGTAATGATGTCTTTGCTATTGAGGCAGCTAGTGGAGAAGATCGTATTAAAGACTTTGAGGACGGTAGCGATCTCTTTGGTTTGACTAATTCATTAGGTTTTAGCGATTTAAACATTACCAACAATTTAGCTCAAACAGCAACACTGATTCGTGATACTACTAATAACAATGAACTCTTAGCAATAGTTGAAAATGTTAGTGCGGTAGATATTACAGTAGATGACTTTATGACTATTTAACAATTTGTAATTCTTAACTTGAACCAAATAAATTCCTGTTATCTGATGCTTTAACCCAATTGTATTTTTCTTATTTTTTTCTTAATTTGTACCTGGCGTAAAATAAAACGTTGCTTGTCAATATTTTTAAGTAAGTTTGTCTGAAGATTTATTAAAATTTTCCGTGAGAAATTGAGTTTTGTATAGCTGAAGTTTCAATTTCTTGGGGTTTAGCAAAATTATTAAATTCTGATAAATGTATTTTTTTCTTTAAATTCCTACTTTTAAGGGTGAACGCACGATTAGACTTTGTACCTTTGACTCTCACTGGATTTACGTTCATAGAACGATACAATTGTATACCGCTGCATAATAATAAGGTCGCGATAAATCCTAAAGCAACCATAATTCCTTTTTCAGAAGTATAGGTATCCGTCGGAGAACTTGTTGACGAATGAAAATGCTCTTTCTCTATCGCCAACATACTTTCGGCACTAGCATTCAGTTGAGAATAGTGGTTAATTTCAAGATTAGAAAATAAATTAGAACGATCGCTTTCCATTTTTAAAATACCTCACTTGTTTTTAAGTAAACAATTTTTAGTAACAAATAACTCTTTTAGTCGTCAAAAATTTAGTAAAACAGCTTCTAATAGCTATTTTCTCCCCTATTTAAAACCAAAAAACCAAAAAGTTAAAAGTTTTTACAATTAAGAACACTACTTCCCATAGAAAACGTAATAGTGTTAACTCAAGATTTATTACTCGTTACTCGTTAGTTAAAACAATTAACTAAAAAACTATAGATTTTAACAGCGTGGTTTAGGTATTTTGCCAGTATTTTGAAATTGTTTGGCTATTTTAAAATTTATTACTTTGAGGTAGTAACAAGTTTAATAACACACCAATAATGCTCGATAGCCCAATACCTTCAAGAGCAAACGAACCGGCTGTGATGCTCATTCCTCCTACGCCCAACATCAAAATTGCCCCAGCGATCGCAATATTACGAGGCTGCAACAGGTCTTCACCCGATCGAACCATAGTATTCATGCCAACGAGCACTACCGTGCCAAAAAGAATGATTAAAATTCCTCCCATGACAGGAACGGGTATAGTTTGTAAAATTGCCCCTAATTTACCAACAAATGACAGGATAATAGCAGTTATAGCTGCCCAAGTCATAATTGCTGGGTTGAAGGCTTTGGTAAGGGCTACCGCCCCCGTTACTTCTGAATAAGTCGTGTTAGGGGGACCACCCAAAAATGCTGCTAGAGTAGTGGCTATACCATCCCCTAGTAAGGTTCGATGTATCCCTGGATCTCGCAGATAGTTATTGTTCGTAACCGAACTAATTGCCAGCACGTCGCCAATATGTTCGATCGCCGGAGCGATCGCTACAGGCAAAATAAATAAAATGGCTGGTAGACTAAAACTCGGTGTAGTAAAGCTGGGAATAGCCAACCAAGGTGCTCGAGCAATTGGGCTAAAATCTACTAAACCTAATGGCAAAGATACAAGATAGCCTGCGATTATTCCTATTAGAATAGGAATTAACCGCCAAAAACCCCGGGCGATAATTGCCGTTAAAGTTGTAACTAACAAAGATATCGCCGCTATCCCGATCGCGACCGCCGCACTATAATTATCCCCTGCTTCTGTTGCCATTTCAACGGCAGTAGAAGCTAAACCCAAGCCAATTACCATAATCACCGGACCCGTAACGATAGTTGGTAGTATCCGATTAATAATTGCGGCTCCTCCCCAAAATACAATTAGACTCAAGAGTAGGTACACTACCCCCGCAACAGCAAGTCCCGAAAGAGTTGCTGCCAAGCCATATTTTTCAATACTTAAGGTTATAGGTGCAATGAAGGCAAAAGATGATGCTAGATATACAGGTACTTTACCTCCCGTAACCGATTGAAAACATAATGTTCCTACTCCCGAAGTAAATAGAGCTACATTGGGGTCTAATCCTGCCAAAATTGGCACCAGTACCAACGCTCCAAAAGCCACAAAAAGCATCTGTACCCCTAATAGAAAGTCGCGCAAACGAAATTGATAACTAGTTAAACTCTCTTTTTTGGTAATTTTAGTCATGTATTCAATTAATTCGAGACAACACTTTCAAATCTTGTTCGTCTAAAGGAGCGGGTATTCCGTTGCGAATTAATTCTGAAAAATTTTCATTAGGCACCATTATACATAAGGCATACAATCGATCGTTACCCGTATTCCTTAAATAATGTGTTCCCGTCTTTGGCATCAATACGCTATCGCCAGTATGCAGAAATGTTTCTTTGCCATCGCAAACAGCGATTCCTTCGCCCTTAATAATAAAAAACATTTCCACCGCAAAATTATGACGGTGGGGAGGAGTTTTGCTACCTACTTCAAAAATTTCAACACAGACTGTTAAAGAATCGTTGGCACTATCTGGATCGAAAACAATCGCCAAACGATTAGTATCATCAGGACTAATACGGTAGGCTTGATAGTCCTTGAGAGTTTTAATTACAGGAATCATACACTGCTCGTTCATCTCTTTAGCTCTCAACTAGTTGAAAACTGATTTTAGTATTGGGTGGTGGTTAATAGCACCCCGCACTCTTTAGCACGAAGCGCAGCTGGACTCGATCGATCTAAAATTAGATAGATTTTGTCACACCTTACTAAACTTAATCTGTATCAGATAAGCGCAATTGCTTTTGACATAATTTTCTAATATTTTAATAATCGACTTCCTTTTCAACAGCTTATTGGCGATTGCAAGTTATACACGGCGTTACTAAACACTTTGTTATTTAAATCTTTATAGCCGACTGGTCTAATATAAAAATATGAAACGTATTAACAAGCGTGAGGAGTTAATTCGGGTTGGCAAAGAGCTTATTGTCAAACAAAGCTTTAATTCCACTGGGCTTAACGACATATTAACTACCGCTAATATACCTAAAGGTTCGTTTTATTATTATTTTGCTAGTAAAGAAGATTTTGGATTAGCAATCATCGATAGTTTCGCCGAAGAATATCGTAAACGTTTAGAAACCATCTTGGAAGATCCACAATATCCGCCTCTTACTCGATTGCGTAACTACTTTGAAGTAAAAATTGCTGATATGGAAGTCTCTAGATGTACCGATGGCTGTTTGATTGGTAATTTAGCTCAAGAACTATCTTCACAAAATGAGCTGTTTCGCGATCGCCTCGAGCGAGTATTTGCTGAATGGGAAGGGTATTTTGTTCGCTGTCTACAATCAGCCTATAATGCAGGAGAAATATCCAACGACTATACAGAAGATCTGGCTCGGTTTATCTTATCGAGTTGGGAAGGAGCCATCCTACAGGCTAAAGTAACCAAGTCTGTAGCACCGATGCAAACTTTTGTCGATCTTCTGTTTACTCGGATTTTGAGCGAATCAGCCTCTGGTTAGATTCGCCATCAATATTTTATTTCTAGTATTTATTCAATGCTAGACGACTGGTCTACTATTACCAAACAACTATTTCAATTCTATTAAGCAGATCGAAAGTTACCAAATAATTCAAGCTCGAACAAAATAAACTATGTCTGAAATCGAAAATAAAGTAGTAATTATTACTGGAGCTAGTAGCGGCTTAGGGGAGGCTACGGCACGCCGTTTAGCTAAAAATGGAGCTAAATTAATGCTGGCTGCAAGAAGAGAAGATCGCCTAAAAGAAATAGTTTCGGATATCGAAAAAGAAGGTGGTACGGCTAAATATCAGTTAACAGACGTTACCGATCGCACTCAGGTAGAAGCCTTAGCCAAAGCAACACGCCAGGCTTACGACCGTATAGATGTTTTAGTCAATAATGCTGGTTTAATGCCCCTGTCTCCTCTAGCTGAAACTAAGGTGGATGAGTGGGAAACTATGGTAGATGTAAATATCAAAGGCGTACTGTATAGTATTGCGGCGGTCATGCCCGTAATGTTGCAACAAGAATCGGGTCATATAATTAATATTTCTTCAGTAGCGGGTCATAAAGTCTTTGCAGGAGGAACGGTCTATTGCGCTACAAAATTCGCCGTCAAAGCTATTTCTGAAGGAATTAGAATGGAATCTAAAGGCAGAATCCGTTCGACCAATATTTCTCCTGGAGCAGTTGATACCGAGTTAACTAACACTATTTCCCATGAAGAAACGGCAAAACAGGTAGAAGAACTCTACGGTGTAGCGATCGACGCAGATGCGATCGCCAGAGCCATAACTTATGCGATCGAACAACCAGTAAACGTGGATGTAAACGAAATGATTATCCGCCCAGCCAAACAAGAACTTTAAACACCGATTACACGCCTAGTAAATTAACTCAACGCCTCAACTATGCCCAACGTAATATTTTACGGTACACCACAGAGTACCTATGTTCGTACTGTTCGGTTATTGTTAGCCGAAGCCAAAATAGACTACAACTTGAAAGATGTTGGCATCTTTAACGGTGACAATGAAACCGATGAATATTTAGCCAAAAATCCTTTTGGAAAAGTACCTACAGTCCAAATAGACGGAGTCGAAATTTACGAGACAGCAGCAATTACCTACTACATCAATCAAGGAATGGCAGGTGGCAAATTTGCTCCTCCTGACCTTTTGATGCAAACTAGAATGCGGCAGATTATGGCGATTATTGATAATTACCTCTATAGCCCTGCTGTCGGTACTATTGTTATTCAACGTTTAATCGTACCGCAACAGGGTGGCAGCACAGACGAAGGAAAGGTAGAAGAGGCTGTTATTCCTACAATTAAAGCCTTAGAGGCAATTGAAAGTTTATTTGTTGGTAGTCCTTTTTTAGTTGGCAGCATGATTAGCATTGCCGATTTTTATTTAATTCCAATTTTTGTTTACCTAGAACAAACGCCAGAATTCGATGCAGTTACAGCCTATACTCCTAAACTGAAACGCTGGTGGAATGAAGTCAAACTGTTAAAGAGCGTTAAGGAAATTTGTGCCTAAATATGGAATTAAGACTTAAAAATTTAAAACTCAGCAGTCCTGCTTTTTCGGCTCTCGAAAAGATACCCCAACGCTATACTAGCGATGGTGAAAATGTTTCTCCTCCACTTCAATGGGATGAACTACCACCCGAAACCAAGCAGCTAGCTTTAATCTGCCACGATCCCGATGCGCCTTTACCTTGGGGTTTTACTCATTGGACGCTGTACAATATTCCACCTGAAGTTACGGAAGTTGCCGAGGGTAGCAATTGTGGCTTTACTGAAGGAGTTAACAGTGCGGGAAAAACTGGCTATACTGGACCCGCACCCCCAGAGGGACATGGAGTTCATCACTATTACTTCTGGCTGTACGCTCTCGATAAGACTTTAAATCTCGAACCTAATTTAAATCGCGTTGAATTATTAAAGGCCATCGGCGATTCGGTAACAGCTCAAGCCAGGCTAGTAGCGACATACCAACGCTAAACACTAAATATTAAATACCAATAGGGTTTATTTTAAATATTAGAGTCGTCACACTTTGGCTCATCTTTGTTTCACTTTATTTTTCAGCTAACTTATGACCTCTCAAACTAACGTTCCTCATCTCCTAAGTTCTTTTAATTTAAAAGACTTATCGCTAAAAAACCGTGTGGTAATGGCTCCGTTAACTCGCTCTCGTGCGGGAAAAGAGAGAATGCCAAACCCTTTGATGGCAGAATACTATGCTCAACGATCGGGTGCGGGTTTAATTATCACCGAAGCTACTACCATTTCTACTCAAGCCAACGGCTGGCTACACACCCCTGGAATTTATACAGCAGAACAAACCGAAGCTTGGAAGCAGGTAGTTGATGCGGTACACGCTAAGGGTACACCTATTTTTTTACAGCTATGGCATACAGGCAGGGCTTCTCATAGCAGTTTTCACGAACAAGATGGATTACCAGTTGCACCGTCGGCGATCGCGATCGAAGGTGAAGAAATTCATACTCCCAATGGCAAACAGCCTCATCAGACTCCTCGAGCTTTGGAGACAGAAGAAATTCCGCAAATAATTGAAGATTACCGCGCCTCAGCAGCTAATGCCAAAGAAGCTGGATTTGATGGGGTAGAAATACATAGTGCTAACGGCTATCTAATCGATGAATTTTTACAGTCAAAAACTAATCATCGCACCGATCGATATGGTGGAAGTTTAGAAAATCGCTATCGTTTTTTACAAGAAGTTGTCGAAGCTGTTTTAAGCGTATGGCATGCAGGGCGAGTAGGTGTTAGACTTTCTCCTAATGGAGTTTACAATGATATGGGCTCACCAGACTTTCGCGAAACTTTCACTTACGTAGTGCAGCAGTTAAACGCTTATGGATTGGGATATCTACACGTATTAGATGGTTTGGCTTTTGGTTTTCACGAATTGGGCGAGGCAATGACCCTAGCTGAATTAAGAAAAATATATGATGGGACTCTAATGGGTAATTGCGGTTACGATCGCAACGATGCCGAACGAGCGATCGCTTCTGGTGATGCGGATTTAATTGCTTTTGGCAGACCTTATATTAGTAATCCCGATTTGGTCACTCGTTTTGCTCATAATTGGGAACTCAATCCCGATGCAGATGTATCTGTTTGGTATTCTTTTGAAGCTGAAGGCTATACAGATTTTCCTACCTATCAAGAATCTGAAGGGGTTGAAGCTCGCTCGTCTCGGTCGACAATCTAATAACAAATGACTAATGTTTGTCCTAACCCCAATTTGGATATCTCTTAAAACTGCCACTACCGCTACGATAATTACTTTGAGAATAGTATTCCATAGAATTTTAAATAGTCGCTGGCTCAAAATGATGTCAGTAATAGCTATAGCTATCTACCGATGGATGTAAAGAAGATATTGCTCGATCTATGGTAAATCGGTCTCAAGGCATCAAATTACTATATTTTAAAGAACTATAAGTGAGTAAAATTTGTACTAATAATCCTGCATTTGGGCAGCCAGGCATCGAACCACGTTGGACTCATGGCAGCAAAGAGGGAGTAGGAACTGCTTATTCTACTGCTAGTAAGATTTGGTATACTCTTTGGAATGGAGTACTAACCGAAATTTTTTATCCGACTATTGACAAGCCTCAAACTCGAGATACGCAATATTTAATTAGCGATGGTCGAAGCTGGCTAAAAGCAGAAAAACAACACCTAAAATCCAAGATCGAACAAATAGATTGTCATAGTTTGGGTTATCGTATCACTAATTCCGACCCTGAAGGCAAGTTTAAAATAACCAAAGAAATAATTAGCGATCCTCACATCTCCTGTATCTTACAGCACACTACATTTGAAACTGAAGACGATTTGCACTTATATCTTCTTAGCGCACCACATCTAGAAATTGGTGGGACGCGCAACAGTGGTTATGCGATTGACATAGCAGGGTATAGAATTTTGATTGCCCAAAAAGAAGAAACTTGGATGGCAATGGCTGCTACTATACCTTTCAAAAAGTCATCCTGTGGTTATGTCGGTCAAAGTGATGGCTGGCAAGATTTGGCAGATAACTATGTTATGGACTGGGAGTTCGATCGCGCCGAAGATGGCAATATTGCTTTGATGGGTGAATTAGATTTAAATTGCGGTCGAGAGTTTACTTTAGGCATTGCTTTTGGTAGTAGTTTGCATAAAGCGGTGACAACTCTATTGCAGGGGTTAGATATTCCTTACGATCGCCAAAGAGAGAATTTTATCATTCAATGGCAGCGCACGTGCGACAAACTGCACCCTCTAGACAGAGTCTCGCAAGATGATGGCAATCTTTACCATAGTAGCTTTAGTCTGATTTTGGCTCATGAAGATAAAACTTATCCCGGTGCTTTAATCGCCTCGTTATCAATTCCCTGGGGACAGGTAAAAACTGATGATGCAGATTACGGTGGCTATCATTTAGTTTGGCCTAGGGATCTGTATAATAGTGCCACCGCTTTATTAGCAGCCGGCTATAGAGAAACGCCTCTACGTACTCTAATCTATCTGGCAACTTGCCAACAGCAAGATGGTGGTTTTGCGCAAAACTTTTGGATCGACGGTACGCCCGATCGAGAAAGTGCCCAGCTTGATGAAGTAGCCTATCCAATCTTATTAGCCTGGAAACTGAAGCAAGAATCTGCACTACGTCAGTTCGATCCCTATCCAATGGTGATTAGTGCGGCTAAATACTTAATTCTTCATAGTCCCGTAACACCCCAAGAAAGATGGGAACAGTCAAGCGGCTTTTCACCAGCAACCTTGGCGACGGTAATTGCCGCCTTAATCTGTACCGCCGCCTGGACAGAAACAAAAGGCGATCGCGATACTGCCGAATTTATTCGCGCCTATGCCGATTTTCTCGAATGTCATATTGAAATTTGGACGGTAACGACTCAAGGAACTTTAGTACCAGATATTCCCCGTCACTATATTCGTATTACGCCTGCCGATCCTAACGACACAAAACCCAATGAAAATCCCAATTGTGGAACGATCTCCATTCCCCATCGACATCCCGATTCACAACAAGAATTTCCCGCTAAAGAAATTGTCGATCCTAGTTTCCTACATTTAGTACGCTATGGCGTTCGTAGTCCTAACGATCCTTTAATTATTGATTCACTCAAGGTAGTAGATGCAGTACTAAAAACTGAAACTCCCTATGGATCGGTTTGGAAACGCTACAACCATGACGGACACGGACAACGCGATGATGGTAGTGCCTGGGATAAATGGGGCACTGGACGTTCTTGGATTTTGCTAACGGGAGAACGAGGACAGTATGAACTAGCAGCAGGAGGCGATACTCAACCTTATATAGAAGCTTTAGAAGGCTTTGCTACCCCTACAGGATTGCTGCCAGAACAGGTTTGGGATAGCGAAGATATTCCCGATGCACACATGTATTTAGGTAGACCGACTGGTTCGGCAATGCCTCTGCTGTGGTCGCACTCTGAGTATATCAAGCTTCTGCGCTCTACCATAGATGGGCGGGTGTACGATTATCTTCCCGAAGTTGCCGAACGCTATCTATCAGAACGTTCGCAATGTCAGTTACTAGAAATATGGCAGCTTAATCGTCAGGTAGCCCGAGTCAAACCTGGTTATACATTACGTATTCAAATACCCGAAAGTTTTAATTTGCAATGGCTAAATGATAACGGTCGTATCGATCGCACTGTAGAATTTATTGATACTTGCCTGGGTATAAACTATGTCGATTTAAAAATTGAAGAGAACAGGCGATCGCCTATTTATTTTAAGTTTACTGAAGACGATCGAGTTTATCAAATAGATATTATTGTGTAGATTTTGAATATATAAAGACAAAATGCTTTGACTCCTGAAAAATATAGAATCAAAGCATTTTATGGTTATTTGTTTTAGTTCCAGCCCAAAGGTGCTTCTGCTGCATCAGACGAATCTGTTGTTTTACCACTACCGCTTCGTTTATCTAGTAGCTGTACCGTGGTAGCTTGAGGTCCCATTTCGCCCATTGTTTCTTTATATCTGACTCCCGCACCAATTACTAAGCGATCGAAATCGTCATTAGTTACACTGTTGCGATGGAAATATATTTCTCTACCAGTTCTAACCTCTTTAATAAAGCCATATCCTTGTTCGGCGAACAGCTTCTCTACGACCGCGCTAACTTCCTGTTCTGGATGAGCTTTTCTTTCACCTTTTTGTTCTGTAGTGATACTAACTAATTGCCGACGTGCAGCTTCAAAAGCATCACGAATTACTGCTTCTAAAGGAGGATATTGTTTGCCTACATCTGGGTTTTCTACTACCGCTATTTCGCGGTTATGAGGAATTGTAATATCTATACTTACACGATAGGGCGATCCACTACTAGGATTTTCACTATCTTTTTCAATTACTACACGGCAGCTATTCATATAATCACAAAACTGTTCTAGCTTGGCAATTTTTTCTTCTACCAAGCTTTGAATAGCAGGAGTTTTATCTAGATGACGATAAGTAATTTCGGGATTGATTTTCATTTATTTTCTTCGTATATTTAATTTATTTTCCAACTGTAATCTGACAAATTAACAACATGTCATGTAGCATATAGCAGATACGAGCAAAATTAATTAGTAAGCGATTCTAAGCTCTTCTAGTTAAAAAATCATAGCAGATATGGAATCTGCCTCTCAATTTTGGCTACGGATAAGGCTAAACGAGCAAAAATAATTGACATCTTATCATTTAATATTGCTCTTACGCTTTTGGCGATTGGTTTGTAGCTTGATGATTAGTTAACTTACTTTATAGTCATAAATCCGATTGTAAGTTTTGAATTCGGAAAATTATGCTCAATTATTCAATTGGCTCTGAAATATTATGGCGATCGCCAAATGGTTAATGGCCTAGGGGTCAAACGAGCTTTTGATCGACCAAACAAGATGGTTTTATGAAAATTCAAGCGTACAACCTTATCTACTATAGAGCTTTCCCCATATCAGATACATCTATCCCAAGAAGTACGGTGTGGGAAATAATTTGAGAATATTAACTATTGTGTATGGCAAATTAATTTATATATAAAGAGGGATAAATAGGCACAATTTTTTAAATAAACTAAGTTATCAAAAAATATATTTATCAATTATTCAAAATGGAAACATTAGCCAGATTTGGTTATGCTGCTAAAGGTTTTGTCTATATGGCAATTGGTATTTTGGCTTTATTAGCAGCCTTCAGTATTGGCGGTAAAACTACAGGTACCAGTGGAGCTTTACAGACAATTGCCGAACAGCCTTTCGGACGATTATTATTAATTTTAATTGCTATTGGATTAGTAGGATACGTTATCTGGCGTTTAATTCAAGCGGTTAAAGATCCAGATAATAAAGGAAATGATGCCAAAGGCTTATTTACCCGTTTAGGTTATTTACTCAGCGGATTGGCGTATATGGGGGTAGCCGCTAATGCTGCTTTGCTTGCTTTTGGTAATAGTGGCAGTAGCGGTAGTGGCAGTGGTGACTCCAAACAAGATTGGACGGCAACAGTTATGCAGCAGCCTTTTGGTAGGTGGCTAATTGGTATAGTTGGAGCACTAATAATTGGTATTGGATTCTACCGCATTTATCGTGCTTACAAAATCAAGTTTCGCAAAAAGCTCGATCTAAAAGAACTAAGTTCCCAGCAGGAAAAGTGGTTGGTTAACATTAGCCGTTTTGGCATAGCTGCCAGGGGTGTGGTATTTATTATGATTGGCTTTTTTGTTTTGCAGGCTGCTAAAAATTTTAATCCGCAAGAAGTAAAAGGACTCGATGGAGCTTTGCTGTCTTTGGCTCAACAGCCGTATGGTAAGGTTCTATTGGGTTTAATGGCATTGGGGCTAATTGCCTATGCCGTTTATTTATGGCTACAGGCTCGCTATCGCGACTTTGAAATTAATTAAATTAAAAGATGTCGATCGCGATTCAATATTAGCTTGGTTCGAGAACCAAACCATCTAAGGTTGTTTGTAGCTGGCTACTCTAACCGTCAGTTTTCCCCGTCGCGGATCGTGACTAAAAATAAATTCACCCGATCGCTGTTCTTTTCGAGATAAGAAATCAATTTGTTGTGTACCGGTTTCGATAGTTTCTAAATCGCTTAAAAGTTGAGCAGTAACTTCTACTGAGTTAGCGGTTTCTCCTCCTGAGTTACTAACGGTAAAAGGAACATAATATTGCCGATCTATTTGTCTGATTTCTGAAGTGGTAATTGTCAAAGTTGGGGGGTTAGTATCTCCTGTAGCCCAAGCATAACAAACCAGAATTACTATTGTACTGACAATTGATAGTGACACGGTAAAACTGACTTTTTCAGCCAGCGATCGCCTCTTAAATTTTTTTGCCATCAGCTTATTAATCGATATTGAATTCAAGTTTAATAAGTTTACACTGCCAAACGCCCCGCAGCACCACCAATACTAGCGGGCAAACCCAAAATTATGCTGTAGCGCAGCCAGACGAACCAAGGATCGCTTAAAGCGATTTTTTGAAAGAACCAAAGCATTAGCATGCTGATTAATAAAGATACTAAATAAGATATAACCGTCTCACTTAAAGGTGATTGAAATACACCTGCTTGCTGTAAACGCTGCTGATAGTTAGTAATTTCTGAAGCAAAGACAATGCAGTAAGAAACTAATAGAGAGACAAACATGATAATGAGCAGCCATGGTGAAGAAGCCGAAGCAGCCAAAACCGTTATTTCGTCAGTAGGAGCGATGCTAAAAGCAATAAATAAAGCTCCGATTAGAGTCGCACCAAAATCGGCTAGAGTATCTTGCAAACTTATTTGAGATCCGCTTTCGGAACCAGACTGTTTCCTACCTTCGCCTAAATCTACCTCGGAATTGCCGCTTAAAAGCGATCGCGAAAATGCCACTCCCAGCGAAAAAGGAACACCTTCAAAAATAATTTTACCTAATACTTCTGTTAAGGAAGTTTGCAGATCGATTCGTTTTAGAATAACTAACATCAAAGCAGAGCAAACCATACCAATAGCTAAAGTTTCAATTGTTTCGGCGATCGCACCAGGTAAGGTTCTACTTTCTTGAGGTCGAAATCCTTCAATACGGTTAATTGTAAAAATTACTATTGAAGTGACAGCTAAAATGTTCAACAACATTGATGGTCGAACATAAGAACCGATAAACCAGACTTCCATTGTATACAGCAAAGGAATGCCAAATAAAAACCCGCCTGAAGCACCACTAATTATTTCTTTTATTTCAGACTGCCAAGTGTCTCCCCTTACGAGACGATGTTGGCGATTATTTTGATTGTTCATTCACATTTAATAAGGCTCAGTAAAAATTTATTAACCCAACACAGCAAAAAGTCGATAGTTCGTTTTCAATTTACGTTGAACTATCGACCTTATAAAAATAATCTAGACTTTAATTAAAATTAACGTGCATCCGTACCTTGATTGGGATCTCCGGCTACATCGTTTCTAGCTCCAGGTGCTTCTGCTTCTGCACCGTCGCGAGTGTCCTCGCTAGTTTCCATCCCTGTTTTACGCTGCATTGGGTCGAGTCTAGTTTGCTTTCCACCGCCTGCAGTAGGAGTTTCCTTTTCGTTTTCTGGTGTATTATCCATATTTGTTCTGTAAATTATTTATATGTTAGTTTTTACTTCTAACATTATTCAAAATAACAGGTACAGAACCACCTATCTATAGATATAAAAAAGCAGCTCAGAAAAACTTAATATTACTCAACAAATCTCAAGAGAATCTGCTAACGGTGAAGGTTTGTTAAATTTTTTTTTGATCTATCTATAAATCTTTAGCAACAGCAACTAACTTCTAGCGAAGATTGAGATTACTTTACTATAGAGTTTACTAAACCAAAACTACTGTATAGCTAAAGATATACCCGCCTATTCAAACATCTATTTCATAAGTAAGATGAAAAATTATTACATAATAAATACTCTGTAAGGTGACAATAAAATATTAAGGAGTTTTCTTTTTATGGCTTTAGCTAAAATTGCCGATTTATATCCTAATTATAAACAGGATATTTTCGGCGGCGAAGATATTAAAAGTTTTTCTGTTTACGATTATACTAACGACAAAATTGGTTCAGTTCATGACATCATTGTTGATGAATCTGGACGTTTTCGCTATTTAGTAATAGATACAGGTTTTTGGATATTTGGGAAAAAAGTATTACTTCCAGTAGGTAGAGCTAGCATCGACTATAGTCAAGAGCGAGTATACGCCAAAGGCTTGACTAAAGAACAAGCTGAAAACCTACCGGAATACGATGACAGTATGACCATCGACTACGATTACGAAGAGCGAGTCAGAATGGTTTATCGCGGCAAAGACTACGAAGCAGATAATACTGTCTATGCCGAAGAAGCTGGTGGTTATGACAGTGGCGCTTATCAAGCAGGTGCTACTTACGATCGCGATACCTATAACTACGATCGCGAACCCTCTCTATATACCCACGCAGAAGAAAACGTTGACAATCGTCAGAGCCTAAAACTTTACGAAGAACGCTTAGTTGCTAATAAAGAGCGTTTTCAAGCTGGTGCAGTTAGTATCGGTAAACGTGTAGAAACCGAAACTGCAAACGTTTCCGTTCCTGTAGAAAAAGAGCGTGTTGTTATCGAACGTAGTTCTGCTGCCGAAGGAACTGTAGTCGCTCCAGGTGAAGCTAACTTTGCTGAAGGTGAAGTAGCTAGAGTAGAGGTATATGAAGAATCGGCTAATATCGAAAAGCAAGCCTTTGTGAGAGAAGAAGTTAACGTACGTAAAGAAGTAGAGCAAGACACCGTTGAAGCTCGTGAAACAATTCGTCGCGAAGAATTAGAGGTTGAAACAGATGGCGATGCAACCGTAAATCGCGATCTCTAAACTAAAAGTCGGTCGAGCAAATTTATGATGTAGATAGATTAACTGATTCTATCTACATTTTTTTCTGACTGACTAATTACTATAGCATTACGTATTAAGGTTAGGACACTTTTTAATATTGCTACTTGCGAACTAATAACTTCCGTAGCATCCCAAACTAACTTTGTACGGCTATAACTATAGTTTGCGATCATTTTTTAAAATAAAGTTTCGCCTTCGTGGTGATTCAGACAAAACTACTAAAATACCAGACCTATTATTAGATAAAACAACATCGCCCAAGATCTCGACAATTTCAGTGCCGACTATATCCTCAATAATTTTAATTAGTTTCGGTCGAAAAAGAAAAGCTATTTCTTGACGTATCTGTTCGATTAGCTCGATTTGTCCTTGTTGCCACAAGTTTTTTTCTAGAGGACTTAATGTTTCGTCAGCGACAATAGCTAAATACCGAGAAAATAGCTTACAGGTGATTTCTTTAGGAGAATAGTTAATCTCTGCATTGTACAAAGCTTTGATTTTTTGTGATAAATCTCTTTCTATTTGCCTGTAAGTTGGAGTGTGATTAGACATGTTAGTTGTTTAAAGCTTATTATTATATAATTATTTACCTATTAATTTTTGATATTACATTACGTTTTCAATAAACTGCTTATAGCAAATACAATTAACACTTATATTTATTTACTATTTACTATAAATTATACAGTTGTAATTAATATTTAATATTGCAATATATCAAACAAACAATAACAATTTTACAACAAAATAGAGAAAAAGCTGACAGTAATGTTGAAAAACATAATCGTATATTTGCAGACGATAAGTAAAAACTCCGCTCTATGACCAAATTATTATTAATTCGTAATTAAACAGGGTACAAGCTCCCATCACAATCTTTAATTTGATGGTCTTCAATAGACCTAGCTTGAAAATAGAGACTTAAACCTAAGAAATTAGTGAAACTGAAACTTATTTTCAGCCTGACATTAAGGATTGGGGTAAGAGAAACTTGATAATCCAGTTGAGAAAATCGACGACACATTCGCTTTAAGAGTTGTTGAGTGTAATGTTGGTGAAGATAATTGGCACCTAAGAGGATGTCTACGAATTTACTTCATGCTGTCGATCGCCTGCATCGCCCTACCTCTCGCTAAAACTAGATGCGGTTTAATTTAGATTTGGGAAAAATAAACTGCTCTAATCTAATCATTCAAAAACCTATTCACACATGGAATATCGACTAACTTTAAGGTTTTAAAGTGATGCGATCGATAAATTTAGTAAAAATCGATCGAAATACAGCAAATTGTGTCATACAACACAGTTTTATAGCTAAATTTAGCCTTTAACCTCATTTAAGTTACCAGAAATCAAAGAGTTAATTAAGGAACGAATCCCAAATAGAGAAACTGCGTTAGCCTTTTTGAAGAATTTATATTCTTTTAGTTACAGATTACTTTCCGATCGAACGGCATAGTAATTAGTGAACGTTATTCAAACGAAATTGGGGCAAGTTTAATACTATGGCAAAAAGAACTTTTGGTGTAATCGGTCTGGCGGTAATGGGGGAAAATCTCGCCCTCAATGTAGAAAGTCGCGACTTTCCAATTGCGGTATACAACCGTACCGCTGCTAAAACCGAAAAATTTATGGAAACGCGGGCACAGGGCAAAGATATTAAGGCTGCTTATTCTTTAGAAGAATTCGTCCAGACTTTAGAACGTCCCCGCAACATTTTGGTAATGGTTAAAGCCGGCAAGCCTGTAGACGCCGTAATCGAGCAGCTAAAACCGCTATTAGATAAAGGAGATACTATTATTGATGGTGGTAATTCTCTTTACAATGATACTGAACGGCGTACCAAAGATTTAGAATCTTCTGGACTCGGCTTTGTAGGAATGGGTGTTAGTGGCGGAGAAGAAGGCGCCCTTAAAGGTCCTAGTTTAATGCCTGGAGGTACTGAAGCTGGTTATCGCGATCTAGAGCCGATCCTAACCAAAATTGCGGCACAGGTTGATGATGGACCTTGCGTTACCTATATCGGTCCTGGTGGTGCCGGTCACTATGTCAAAATGGTGCATAACGGCATTGAGTATGGTGATATGCAGCTAATTGCCGAAGCCTACGACTTGATGAAAAATGCCTTGGACTTAAGTGGTGATGAGCTTGAGAAAGTATTTAGCGAGTGGAATCGTACCGACGAACTTGATTCATTTTTAATTGAAATTACTGCCGATATCTTTAGCAATATCGATCCCAAAACTAACAAACCTTTGGTTGACTCTATTTTAGATGCTGCCGGACAAAAAGGAACGGGACGGTGGACGGTAGTAAGCTCTTTAGAGTTGGGTGTACCTATTCCTACTATCTACGCTGCGGTAAATGCTCGTGTCATGTCTTCTTACAAAGAAGAACGGGTAGCAGCTTCCAAAGAAATCACGGGTCCTACAGCTAAATACGAAGGTGATGAGCAAGAATTTATCAACCAAGTAAGAGATGCTCTATATTGCTCAAAGATGTGTTCTTATGCTCAGGGAATGGTGCTATTGAACGAAGCATCGAAGCATTTTAACTTCAACCTTAATTTGGCAGAAATAGCTCGGATCTGGAAAGGAGGCTGTATCATTCAGGCTGGTTTCTTAGATAAAATCAAAAAAGCATTTAATGAAAATCCAGATTTGGCCAATCTATTACTCGCACCTGAATTTAAACAGTCAATTTTAGACCGACAAACTGCTTGGCGCGAAGTTCTGGCAACCGCTAACAAACTAGGTATTGCCGTTCCTGCATTTAGTTCATCTTTAGACTACTTTGACAGCTATCGTCGTGCTAGCCTACCTCAAAATTTGACTCAAGCCCAAAGAGATTACTTTGGTGCCCATACTTATGAAAGAGTCGATCGCCCTAGAGGAGAATTTTCTCATACAGAATGGACTAAAGTGGCCGAGAAGTCTTTACAAACAGGTAGCACCGACTAAACCTCGTAGTATGTTAGTTAGTTGGGACAAGTAGATTAAATTGCTCGTGAGTAATGAGTAATAAATAGTAATAAATGTCCTAACAAAAAAACCGTATTACTATAAGCTCTGTTCAGTTAAAAAGTTGTAATAGGATATGGCATTTGTCATATCCTATATTTTTAGGTTTGGCTACGTTACAAAGGCATTTATCATCGATCGCTTATCAATGTTCCCTGTTCCCGGTTTAATGCTATTATTCTCTAAAAAATGAAGCGATTGCTACAAATTGAGGTAGGCTAAAAATTTATGCTGACAATATGAAGCTAAATAACTCTCGTCTCGGACTAGAACAAGAATTCTTTATCGTTAACCCAGAAGGGTTTATCTCTCATCGCGCCGACGAATTTTTAGAAGCTTGTTGGAATATAGCCAAAGAACGCGATCGCTCTACTGATTGTTTTGCACCTGAATTTGTCAAAAGCATCGTCGAGATTAATACGGTTCCCGTCGATAGCTTTGGCGAACTAACAGAAGAATATCTCGATCTACTTAATATATTACTAGAAGTAGCTCAGAAGCTAGAACTGCGGATTTACCCTCTTTCTACCTATCCGCTATACACTACGCCAGTGATGCGCAACAAGCCCAACTATCATTTACAGGTACGCACTGTCGGGGAAGGCAGATTTGATAACGCAGCTAAATGCACGGGAACCCACATTCATTTAGATTTACCTGATGATGCAGTAGATCCGCGCATTGGCATTGCCTATAATTCTTCTGCTGAAGCCAGAGCGAGGGTACTTAATATCTATAATTTGGCTACTGCTTTTGATGCAGCCATTATCGCCCTATCTCGCGCCTGCCCTTTCTATGACGGAACGGTAGCAGGAAAGGCAATGCGAACAATCCACTATCGAGGCAGCACCAAATTTGCTTGGGAAGGAGTTTACACCAACCTTCAAACCGTAGGTGGCTTGATGCCCTATGCTGAAACTGTAGAAGAACTTACCCGACAGCTATTCAATCGTTATCACACTTGGCTACAGGCAATGGATCGTGCTGGAGTAGACAGACAGATGTTTTTAGACTCTGGCGGTGAACTGTTAACTGCGGGATGGAATCCGATTCGGCTTAATTCTATTGGTACAGTAGAACTAAGAGGAGCAGATAGTAACTATCCTCAAATTATTCTGGCACTTACTGCATTAGTATCAGAGGCTGTTAACCGAGTACGGCGTGAAGGCATTACCGTTAGACCAAAGGCAGGAGGTAAAACTTTTAAGCTACAGGGGCAAGAATTAAGCGTACCCGAATTTGACTACCTCAACAATGAGTTACTATACGCTGCGGTAACCGAAGGAATAGAAAGTAACTTGGTAAAAGATTATCTCGATTCAATTTTGGAATTTAGCTGCCAAAATAATAGCGAAGTTAGTAATTATTTATCCCAGTTTAAGTCATTAGAAAAATACAATACTACCGAAGCTCAATTACTAGCTAAGTTTCCTACTACTACTGGCACAATATCTCAGTCAGAAGGTTTGGCTTTGGTTCGGCATTGTTGCGATCGCCTAGAAGAAGAAGTAAGCTATCTTAATTCTCAACAGTTAAAGTAAAAGGGGGTAAAGTAGCAAGTAGCAAGTAGCAAGTTTTTTAGATACAGTTTTAACTATCTCATGGACACATATTTTATTTAAAGTAACTATCAGTACTCGATCTTAGAGGCTTCTGCGATAATTACGCCTCGATACATATTCATCCCGCAGGTAAAAGTGTATTCTCCTGGTTTTTCTGGTATGACTTTGACAGAAGTAGTTTGGTTTAAGGTTAAATTCAAGGCTTTGTTAAAGTCGGGTAACAATACTTGTTCCAAGCAGCTACTAGGATCTTGACGGTAAAAGTTCAGCCTAACTGGTTCGCCAACAACAACTTCAATTCTGTCGGGGGTGTAGCCACCGTCTACGACAATATCTACTTCTCGAATTCCCTGCTTTACCTGAGCTTTTTGAGATTTGGTTTTGCTAAACATAAACCACCAAAGTTCTGCACCGATTAAACCCAAACCACCTATAGCAACAGCTAGCTTTAAACTCAAAGGCTGTTCTATCTTCTGAAATTGGCTAGTCTGTTCTCCCTCTGAAACAGGCATTTCTACTTCATGTTCTATTTGCGCTAACGCTATATTAGAAGTCAAAGCCAGAAAAAATCCCAATCCTGCAAGACTTCCATAAATCTTAGATTTATTAAACATCTGACCTCTTATAACAGCAAACCTATCTGTGTTCATCTGTGGACAACATTAAAATCAATAATTTCCTGCTTCATTTACGATCGCACTTTTGACGAAGTCAACGCAAGCCCCGTCCTTTTAAGGCGGGGTACTGTTGACGGACTAAAATTACGCAAACGCAAGGCATTAGTTACTACTGAAACCGAACTAAACGCCATCGCACCACCTGCAATAATCGGATTAAGTAACCAGCCGAAGAAAGGAAATAAAATACCTGCTGCGATGGGAATACCGAGAACATTATAGATAAAGGCAAAGAAAAGATTCTGACGGATATTATTAATAGTTGCTTTACTCAACTGTATAGCTGTAACAATGCCCTGTAATTCTCCCGAAATCAAGGTAATATCGCTAGCTGCGATCGCCACATCCGTTCCCGTACCAATGGCAATACCTACATCTGCTTGCGCTAGTGCGGGAGCATCATTAATACCATCCCCTACCATTGCTACAGTTTTACCTTCTCTTTGTAGTTCCCTTACTTTAGCTGCTTTTTGGTCGGGGCGTACTTCCGCTTCTACTCTAACTATACCAACCTGACGGGCGATCGCTTCGGCGGTTTTTTGATTGTCTCCCGTCAGCATTACTACTTCTAAATCCAAATTACGTAATGCTCTAACTGCTGCTGTCGAAGAAGGTTTAACTGCATCGGCAATACCCATGATGCCTTCTAGTTCGCCATCTACGGCAATCAAGACTACGGTTTTGGCTTCTGATTCCCAAATGTCTTTTTGTTGCTCTAAAGTATCGGTTTTAATGCCTAATTCAGACATCCAGCGTTGAGTACCAATCTGAACGAAGCGATGCCTTTGGTTTATGCCGCTTAGTTGGGTGCTAGCTTCGCAATCTGATACTGTGCCTTGCACGCCACTACCTGCAACGGCTTCAAAATCATCACTGTCTGGTATATTGATATCCTGTGATTGAGCGTATTTAACAACTGCTTCAGCAAGTGGATGTTCGGAATTACGTTCCACCGCTGCTACTAAACGCAATAACTTTAATTCTGCGCCGTTGCTGATACCTCTGATAGCTTGGTAATCAGTAACAGTGGGTTTACCTTCGGTAATCGTACCTGTTTTGTCAAGAACAATTGTTTGCAGCTTGTGCACTAATTCTAAACTCTCTGCACCTTTAATCAAAATACCATTTTCTGCACCCTTACCCGTACCCACCATGACTGAAGTGGGAGTAGCCAAACCTAAAGCACAGGGACAGGCAATAATTAATACACCGACGGTAGTAATTAAAGCAAGGGAAACATTACCCATAATAATAAACCACAGTACAAAAGTGGCAATGGCGATCGCAATTACTACAGGTACAAACCAACCCGTTACCTTATCGGCTAATCTTTGGATCGGTGCTTTACTTCCTTGAGCATCCTGTACCAGCTTTACTATCTGCGCTAAAACCGTATCCGTACCGACTCTAGTAGCTCTAAACTTAAAACTACCTGTTTTATTAATAGTTGCACCAATTACTTCATCTCCTGGCTGCTTTTTCACGGGAATACTTTCTCCTGTTACCATCGCTTCATCAATGGTAGAGTTACCGCTTATGATTTCTCCATCGACGGGAATTTTTTCACCAGGGCGTACTAAAATTATGTCCTCTATTTGTACCTCGTTAATTGGCACATCTATTTCTTTACCGTTACGAATTACTCTGGCGTCTTTAGCCTGTAAACCCATCAGTTGCCGAATAGCTTCTGAAGTTTGTCCTTTAGCTCGATTCTCAAACCACTGTCCCAGTAAAATCAAGGTGATAACTACAGCTGCGGTTTCGTAGTATACTTCGGGCATCAAGCCCTGATTGAGAAAAAAGTTAGGAAAAATAGTAGCAAATAGTGAATAAAAATAGGCTGCACTCGTACCCAAAGCAATTAAAGTATCCATCGTCGCAGCATGACGCTTAAAAGCTTTCCACGCACCGATATAAAATCTGTAACCGCACCAAAACTGTACCGGTGCAGTTAAAATTAATTGCAGCCAAGAATTATGTAACCATGCAGGAATAAAAGGTAATTCCAGCCCTGTCATCATCGGTAGCGAACCAAAGATCAGAATCAGACTAATTACACTACCAACAATGATTTTTAGTCTCAGATCGCGAGATTCGGCTTTTCGGGCTGCTTTTTCCGCATCATCTTCTCCCGTCACCATTTCTTGTTTTTGGAGAGAATAAGACGAATATCCCGCTTCTTCTACAGCTTCCTGAATATCTTCAATACTAGTTCGACGGGGATTGTATTCAATAGCAGCTTGCTCTGCACCGAAGTTAACGTTACATGACTCTACCCCAGGTACATTGCTAATTGCGGATTCAATACTGCTGGCGCAGGAAGCACAACTCATACCCCTAAGTTTGAGATTGATTTTTTCTAAATCGGTAGTTGCGTTCATAATTGATACGGGTACTAGGGGCGTTTTGCGAAACGCCCTTACAAAATTGATTTCAGCATTGGGATTATCGTTTAAGCAGCAGGATATCCAGCAGCAGCGATCGCTTCTTTTACAGATGATTCTGGTGCTTGAGTGTTTACTTTTAGCTGTTTGGTTTTAGGATCGGCTTTAACTGAAGCCTTGGGATCTAAATCGATAACTGCTTGAGTGATAGTTTTCGCGCAAGCACCGCAAGCCATGTTAGGAACTTTCAATTCTATGGTCATAACTTTTACTACCTTATTTATATTATTATCAAGTAAGCTTAAACTCTTTAGTTAGCTAGAGAGTCAAGGGCAAACTAAAAATAATTTTTTGTCGAACATGTTTTAGAAGCCCTAGCTATTAGCACAGGGCTTATGCCCCAAGCGCGAAGCGCCCTTGCCCCGAAGGGGCTGTATCAAAACATACGGCAAACTTACGCTTTTGTGGTCTTAAACCATACCTGCTACGTGAAGCTTTGCTTCACCAGTCTTGCTTTGCAAGACGATGACGCGAATGCGCCGTGATATTGCATAGGCAATGGGGTCTTGTACCTAGTAACGCTTTTAGCAGTTAAACCAAGGCTAAAGGCTAAAAGCTTTTAATGTTTTTTCAAGCCTCATCAATCACTAAATTACCCATCATGCCCAAATCTTCGTGATCGAGAACATGACAGTGATAGACAGTTTTTCCTGCAAAATCATTAAAAGGTATGCGGATACGAACAGTTTCACCTCTTTTAACCAGCACCGTATCTCGCCTAGCTAGTCGTGATTCTGTTTGTCCATTGCGACTAATGACCTGAAAAGCATTGCCATGAACGTGGAAGGGATGATCCATTACTCCCGTATTAACTATCTCCCAATCTTCAACAGTGTTGAGTTTTACCTGAGTGTCAAGGCGATCGCTTTGATAAACATCACCATTAATTAGAAAAGCCATACCGACTCCAGGACTCATGCCGTGATTGAGTTCAAAGCGTCTTACTGTCTGGGATGCTGGTAATACAGAGATAGAATTAAATTTTGTGGGTAAAGCCAAGGAATCAACAGCAGAGGCATAGTTGACTGTCGCTAAAACAATAGATTTATCTCGGTTGTTTCTACCCATCATTCCTCTACCACCCATCATGCCCATACTGCCTCTGTCATAGGGTAAATTGAGTAAGCGATACTGTCCCGATTTTTTGTCTCCTTTAACTAAAATATCGGCTCGCTGCCCTGGTGTTAGTAGTAATTCATTGACTTCTATCGGCTCACTCAAGGTATTACCATCAGTAGCAATCTGGTAAAAAGCATGGTTTTCTAAGGCTAACCTATAAAAACGGGAAGGAGAAGCATTGAGAATACGCAGGCGCAGTAAACCGCCTTGAGATAGATTAATACTTGGATTTACTCGTCCGTTTACCGCTATAGTATCTCCCTCTCTACCCATCATCAGAGACATATGTGTCGAGTCCGAACGTCTTCCTTGGTTATCTATTGAAAAGTCTTGAAGTACCAAAAACTTTTCTTGAGCTGCTTTGAGTTCGGGAATTTCGTCATCTTCACCCCGCACGATAAATAAACCCGCCAATCCCCCAAATAGTTGCTCTGCTACCAAACCATGTAGATGGGGGTGATACCAAAATGTACCCGATGGATGCTTCTCTGGGATTTGAAATTCGTAGGTTAGTTTTTCTTTTGGCTCTATTTTTAGAAAAACATTATCCGCATTGCCCGTAATCGGAATATGTAAGCCATGATAGTGAATATTAGTCGGCTGTTCGAGATTATTAGCAAAATGAATGCGAACTTTATCCCCCGCTCTAGCTTCCAAACGAGGTGCGGGAATTTGTCCGTTGTAGGTTAGTAGGTATGCCTGTTTGCCTCCTAAATCTACGGAACTTTCGCTGGCTTTTAAGTCTAGTTCTAATAATCCGTCACTACTTTGATAAACAGGGGCAACATTAGCAGATAATTGTGGTACAGGTTGACTAGAAATATCCTGACGCAACCAATTACCTAATAAAGCTACTCCTGCACTTCCTACGCCTAATGCAACAAACTGGCGACGATTAAATTTGACCATAATTAATTCGGTTAGAGAACCTGTTTAATTCAGTAAGATTGATATTCTTTAAATACCTCTACTTCTCCTTTGTCGTTAAATGCCAACACTTGAAATGGTTGTTTGATATCTCGCGCTTCCATTCCTGGCGTACCTATAGGCATTCCTGGCACTGCTAATCCAATCAGATCGTCTGGTTTTTGAGCTAAGAAACGTTTGATGTCATCGGCAGGAATATGCCCTTCCATAACGTACCCATCAATAATACTAGTGTGACAAGAAGCTAGTTCTGCTGGAACATTATGCTTTTGCTTTAGAGCTTCCATCTCTTCAGTTTTAATATCTTCAATTTTGAAGCCATGTTTTTGGGCATGTTCTACCCAGACACCACAGCAACCACAAGCAGGACTTCGATATACAGTCATTTCACTTGTTCCTGAGTAATTTGGTTCGGTTTCTTTATCCCAAACCGATACTAAGGTTGCTTCGCTAATATTATTATTTACTGCTGTAAAATCGCTGTTATTGGCAGTATTACTATCTCCTGAAGCCGAGGTGAGGTAGAAAGAGCCGACAGCAGTAACTGCAATCGCAAAAGTAAAAGCTATTTTGAACGATAATTTTAACATTATTAACTTGATTGGCGATCGATATTTTTGGATTTCTATCTTAAACTCTACAGTTAGGTAGAAAGTCAAGTAAATCGCTTGACGAAAAAATAAAAATTCAAAGTAAGTAAAGATGCTATAGCCTATGCAACATCTATATCTAAAAACAAAATTTCATACTAATTAACCGCACTTAATATCTGGGCGATCGCGTCTATCTAATTTCACACCAATTTTTGAGAGAAAATTTAAAAGAGGCTGCTTGTGATTGACTATACTGTACTGTCTATACAGTATAAAAAAAAGGGATAAAACCAAAGGGCAAGGTGCAGTGGCAATTTAAAGCAACTTATCTCTACGGCTACGACGTAGGGAGGTAAAATAGTTGGCTCAAGAACGTTGGTGAGGTACGAATGCCAAGTTTTACCAGAACGAATTTTAATGAGACGAACTCTAATCAATGGAGTCCGTTTAGTTCCAGAACCAAGAATAATGATGCGATCGCGAAGGGAATAACTATCAATAAAGACTGTTTCTACTTTAATTGATGCGCCTTTTTTAAGACAAGAAATTTGGACTGTTGTATTCTTAAAGACCTTATTGATGAGTTTAATTAAACCGAGATTTATCTAGCTCACTTTTTTGGTTTGAAATTTAGAGCGATCTCGCAGAGATCCGCTTCGCGGTGCGCCGACATCAGAAATTTATAATGAAGAACGGTTCACCTCGCTTATTACATACCATTTCACGATATATATAGGTTATGTCATTACTTTTATGAAATCCATGTCTCAGCTCGATCGATCTGCCCTAAAAGCTCGAAATATATTGCTGACTATGTTTTTGGTACATATTGTCCTAGATACTATGCTTGTGGTTATTGCCAAAGACTTATGGGCTATTGGTCGCATTTTAGTCACCATTATAGTCATGTACTTTGTTTTACAAGGGCGCAAATGGGCTAAGTGGGTTTTGGTGGGGATTTTTAGTTTTCTAGCTGTTGCTTTAATAGCGTTGGTTGTTGCCCTTTATTCAAAGCTCTCTACCGTTCTTATTGTAGGAAGCTCGATCTTGACCGTTTTGAGTGCAATTATTGTAATTTATATAGCTTGTAGCCAAGATTTGAATCGTTATTTTTCCTACAAGAGACAAGCTTCTTCGTAGCAACCCGTTTCAGGAATACATTAGGATTAGCTGAGTCTTCGACTTACTACGCAATCGCGTCCGCGTTGGGCGGTTTCCCCGACTTGAAGCGATATGCTTGCGGTCCCACAAGAGCACTTGTACTAAAGCGCTAGCTGAGTCTTCGACTTATATCAGGTTCGGATGAACAGTTAAAGTAAAAGGGGGTAAAGTAGCGAGTAGCGAGTTTTTTAGATACAGTTCTAACTATCTCATGGACGCATATTTTATTTAAAGTAATTATTGGTACTTGATATTACTCCGCAATCGGGTCGTCTTTTTATCCCACAAAAGGACAATGTCCTCGAATGGGAACGAATGGGGATAATATATCCCTTTAGGGACTGCATCAAGATGCGGTTATCTTGCTTCCATTGGCAGTTAAATTTACTGGCGATCGCTATACAAAGAGACATCTAATATCACAGTAGTTTAAGCCAATATTGGATCTTCAAAGCACTGTAATTCTTCTAACACCCCGGATACAGAAGCTTTTAATGCCTGATGTACTGCTGCCATTTTCTCCATATCAGGTTGATGAGTCCATTCGTTCATAAAAAATTTCTTGACTTCAATAGATAGTACACAGGCAGAACGAGGAAAATTAGTGTGAATCCATTGAGCAAAATGCCCTCCTTGAAACTTGACATTTTCTCGAACATCTAATTGTCTACCCATAAAATCAAAATGTCTCATATCCTGCATAAATCGCTCGATTACGGGTTGCCAATATTCACGATTGAGAGTTCCCGTTCCCAAGTTGATCTCGGGATTGTAAATTTCGCAAGCCGCTGGAGCGTGCATTCCCTGACGATAGTGATTATAAGTATGTAAATCGAAAATAACAAAGCGTCCATAGCGTTGCTGTAGTTGCTGACAAATTCTGCCTACAGTCTCGTAGAACCCATCATATTCTGCTAAAGATCGTTCGACTAAATCTTGTGGTGGTGGCTCTTTCCATACCTGTAACCCCCAGGAATCTTTAGGCTGAAGATAAACAGCCTTGTGACGAGGACGATTGAGATCGACTTCAAAACGCGATCGCAAAATTACCATTCGCGTTTTGGCAATATCTGTCCAGGCAGCTGTAAAAGGGTCTTCTTCTCGTTTGCGCTCGTCAGGGCTAATAGCAAGCAGTTGTTTGACTTCTGGTCTTATATAATGACCGTCATGTAGGGCTACAGCAACTAATGGCTGTTGTCCCTCGGTTAGTAACATTAGCTGTGACATATTTTGTGTCAGTTTGTTTGTATGAATCGCTAGACAAACGAGTAATCTCTAACTAAATTATCTTAGTAATTAGTAAGGTGTCTGTTAAACACAAACAGCAGCAAGCCAAAAAATTTGTTATTGCATCTAGATCGAGATGTTAATCAATTAGTGCGTAACATCAGTAACATCTGTAGTATTTAAAACTTATTTAAAACTCATTTTCAACCGTCGATCCAATTGTATCTATCGCCAGCGATCGCACTACAGCATCAATTCCCATGTTTGCCCAAGCCTGTCTCATTGATTCGACTACTCGATCTACCGCGGTTGGTTTAGTTAATGCTAGTAAAGTAGGTCCCGCACCACTAATTACCATGCCATAAGCACCAGCAGCAAGTGCAGCCTGTTGTACTTGGAAGTAACCAGTAATAAGCTGTTCGCGGTATGGTTGATGAATTTTATCTGCTAAAGCGGCTGTCAGCCATTCGCCATTATTAGTTGCCAACGCCCTGACCAATAAACCCATGCGGGAGATATTAAAAATTGCGTCGCTACGACTATATTCTGTTGGCAATACAGAACGGGCTGCTTCGGTAGATAGTTCAAAGTTGGGAATAGCCACTACAGGAATAATATCCTGATGCCAGGGAATCGAACAGATTTGCCATCGATCGCTATTTTTAATCGATAACAGACAATTCCCCAACAAAGCAGGAACGACATTATCGGGATGACCCTCAATAGCGATCGCCATCTTCATAATCTCTTCTCGAGTAAGTAGATTTCCTGTCAAACTGTTCGCCCCTAGCAAGCCTCCGACAATTGCCGTAGCCGAACTGCCCAATCCTCTTGAGAGAGGAACACTAAGCTTGATGGTAATTTCTAAATTAGGAGGCGTTTGTCCGAGGTGTTGATATACCCTAAGGAAAGAGTGATAAATCAGGTTATTTTTATCCGTACTTACTTTGTACGCTTCGTCACCTTCTACGGTAATTTTTAGCTTGGTATCGGTATCGGCGATCGCAAACTGAAACTCATTCGCCATCGTTAAGGCTGCACCAAGACAATCAAAGCCAACTCCAATATTAGCTGTAGTAGCGGGGACACTGACGGTAATGCTCATGGCGACGACTAAAGTTATTGCACAAGCCAATTTATCATTATGTGCGTCCTTTATTGCCAAGAATTTAGGATTAAGACCGATTATCGTTCCTATTGCAGATTGGCAGCCTGAAATATCGACTATAAAGTAGAAATATCAAGGGCTATATTCAATCCCAATGAAATCTAACCTTAAAAACATTAGAAATAGCTGCCAGATATTATTAATGGATCGCTACATAGTTACAGAATTCTGCGGTTTTTTCTTATTTAGCGTCAGCCTATTTTCTTCTTTGGGAGTTGCTATCGGTACGGCTTCGGATTTGGCATACAAAATTACCGAATACCGATTACCTATCTCTGTAGCTGTTCGGGTATTCCTCTACAAAATTCCCGAGTATGCAGCTTATGCCCTACCTATATCAACCTTACTGACAGGTTTAGTTGTCTATAGTCGTTTGAGAAGCGATCGCGAATTAATTGCCTTATTCAGCTTTGGGATTAGCTTACATCGTATTATTCTTCCCGCCTTAATGTTTAGTTTGGTAATTACGGGAATTACTTTCTTACTCAACGAATCGGTCGTTCCTGCTGCCAACTATCAGGCAAACCTACTACAAAATCCATTTATTCCGAAAACCGAACTCAACCTGCAAAAGCAAGATATCTACTACGCTGAATATCAGACGAGTCGCGATCGAGATACAGCTAAAAAGCTAGAGAACATTTACTTCGCCCAACAGTACGATGGGCAAAGCTTGTTAGGAGTAACCATTATTAGTTTTAAAGACGATTTTGTGAAGCAAATTATTACGGCAAACTCTGCCGATTGGGATCGAAAGCGACAAATTTGGAATTTTAAATCGGGAACGATTAATCGATTCGACCGCAGTCAGGAAAGCAGCGAAGAATTTATCACCAAACAATTACCCTTCTCTCCAACTATCTTCGAGATAGTCAGTAAAGAACGTAGCCCTGAAGATATGAATATCCGTCAGGCAAAAGAATATTTAAATCTAATTCAAGACAGTGGTAAACCGACAGATGTAACGAAGTTTGCCGTTCGAATACAGCAGAAATACGCCTTCCCCTTCATTTGCGTGGTGTTTACTCTAATTGGTTCGACTTTGGGCGCAAAGTACTCTCAAGTCAATCGTGCTAAAAGCTTTGGCTTATGCGTGGCAATTGTATTTAGCTATTATTGTTTGGGTTTTGCAATCGGTTCCTTGGGAATTACAGGTGTAATCTCAACTTTTTGGGCTGCATGGTTGCCAAATGCGATCGCGTTAACAGCAGGATGTTATTTACTAGCTAATGTCAATAATTAGAACATTCCTGAAAACGTCCGAACTGCCGTGTATCAAAGATAAACTTTTCCCCCACATTCAGGAGATAGAAGGCGATAATAAATGCGATCGCCTTTTATAAAAGAGATAATAAATGCATAATTAAATTAGTAATTTCGGTGTTGGCAATGGAAGAACTAATAGAGCTACGAGCCAGTATAACAGCAGGAAATTATCAAGAAGCTCTGAGAATTGTCGATGAATTAGAAGAAATGTCTGTTGAAGATAAGCTGAATAAGATTTACAGCTATATGGTTATCTTATTACTACATCTAATTAAACAGGCAGCAGAGAAAAAAACTACTAGATCCTGGAACAATTCCATCCTGAATTCAGTAGAGCAGATCGCTCGGGTCAATAAAAGACGTAAATCTGGAGGATATTATGCTAAGGATGAAGTATTGCGAGAAATAATTAATGATGCTTTTCCTCGCGCTCTAAGAGACGCTGCGCTACAGGCTTTTGGTGGTGCTTATTTTGAAGAAGATTTACAGGACATGATTGATACAGTCAGCATCAAAGAACAAGCCATGAATTTGTTGAAAGAAGAACAATCTAGCGATAGGTAAGTCGACAGATGCAAAAATACTATGGTTTAACTAACCTAAAGCCCAATGTCATTTCAGAAAATATTAATTCGCCATACAACAATCTGTATTTCGATCGAGTATGACTGTTTAATCGATACTTGAATCGCGATCGCCTTAAAGCAATTATGCCTCTAGATCGACATTTATTAACTAGTTCTTACTGGCTACAGATGGAATAGGGGTACAGTTAAACTATTGCTGCTTTGAAAGTCAGAACTAGTAACGGTCAAGGTCGTCATCTCTCCACTACCCAGGCAATTCGGTTATTAGAAGAGCATGGAATCAATACTGAGGATGGTCACTTACAAGCACCGTCAGGATTACTCAAGAAAACTACCGTCAATCGCTATCTAAAACAGTGGGGCTACGACCAAGAAAGATTATCCCGCCAACCACCTGCGGTTCGGTTTGAAGCCGAATAAGTAGATAGACAGAATAGATTACAGTAATCTAAAAGCAGTAATTTTTGAGTCAATAATGACAAAAGCTCAGTTTATTCGTCAAATTAATTTTGAAACTCAAAAGCTATTAAAACGAATTTATAAACAAAGTAGTCGTCATCAGGTACGTCAACGTTCTCAATGCTTACTCCTCAAAAGTCAAGGAGTAAAGCTAAAACAGTTGAAAATGATTTTTCAAGTAAGCGAGAAAACTTTGCCGAAAACGAAAGTTGAGCAGTTGTTTGTAGCATGGGTCAAATCCTCATGCTGATGTTTATATCTTCATGATACTTTGCCTAAAAGGAAACGAACTAGGCAAAGTTAACATTTGTATTTCTTATCATTCAGAGCTAAAAATGGTATAAATAATCACACTTTTTTTGAGGCTGCACTTCGTCGCACGAACCTTCTATTTCCGCCTAATGGTGGTTCTGGCGATTTTGGTATTTTTAGGATGATTTATTTCGTCCAAAGAAAAACTCGGCATTAAAACAAACATCGTTGTCAATTTCAACGATGAAGATCGCGCTCGATGTTCTCACCAGGATTATGTTCCCAACGATCGCCTACATGAGCATAAATCGAGGTAGTGCGAGGATCGGCATGACCTAACAAATCCTGTACCTGTCTCAAGTCCGAACCAGTTCTAAGTGCCAACGTACCAGCCGTATGCCTGAGACTGTGCGCTGAGAGAGTCCGTCCATCCGTGTGCTTTAAATTACACTCAACTAAATAGCGATCGATTATCGCCCTAATGCTGCGCCTCGATAGCTGTTGGTTCTTACTATTATTACTTAGGGAGACAAAGACGAAATCTGTTGGTTTGATTTTCCGTCTCAAAACTTTCCTTCTCATCTGGAGATATTCATCTAACCCAGCAGCTAAGTTCTCAGTCAAAGGCACGATCCTGCTAGCTCGCTTTGCCGATACCTGTAGTCCAGTTTTAATTCCCTGCCTGACGATATCTGCTGCTTTGAGTTGGTGCATCTCAACCGTCCTGCATCCTTCTAAGCTCATGATGCCAACCAAGGCGCGATCGCGCATCAGTACCAGTCTTTGTTTGTTAGTTTTAGCTTCGTTCAGTTGAGACTGAATATAGTCGAGTAAAAACTTTAATTCCTCTGCTTCCATAAAGGTAATCCTAGCAGCAGGGTCTTTCCTGTCTTTAGGTGCTTTGATTTTAGCTGCGGGATTGTTGGCGATTAAGCCGTGAGCTTGCGCTGCTTTATAGAAGATTCTGACAATGTTGAGTTTAGTAGCGATGGTCGAGTTGGCATATTCCGACTCTACCAGATGTTGACGGTATAGTTTTATGTCTTCTGGTTCTGCTTCTACGGGCGAAAGTAAATTATCTCGGCACCAGTTTAAATACTGTTTGGTCACGGATAGATACGAGCGTATAGTGTCAGAGGAAGCTGCACCATCTCCTACTTCAAGTTGTAGAAATTTGGCAAAGATATCTTTAAGAGTAACTACTTCTGGCTGAACGGATTCAATTTGTAGTTTGACTTTGGTTGAGAATGAAATGGATTCTTCTACAGGAACAATTTCTATTTTCACAACTTAAATTCTCGCTTGATAGTTTTTAATGTCAGGAATAACGATAGGGGGCTATCTTTAAAAGGAATAAATTCATGCTTGAGATAAAATTGTTTAGCCCTCTCATCGATAGCATCAACCCTAACAGCGTAAATTCCAATCTCTGATGAGGCTTTAACTATCCGAAGCAAAGCATTAACTAGTAACTCAGTTCCCAACTCTTCTCCCTGACAAGAAACATCTACAGCTAATCTGCCTATCAACGCTGCTGGAACTGGATAAGCTGGTAGCTTTTCGGCAGCATCTCCAGGCAAAGACAAAAAATTTATGACGCTAGAGCTTATAGTGTAGTAGCCATCAACGCGAACGCGATCGCGTTCAGTGCCTCGCTGCGCGAGGTCAGGGGCAAAGCCCCGCAGAGGCGTATCTGGTTTAGTAGCAACAAAAGCCTTATTAATTCCCTTGGCATCGTTTTGTCGCGCATATCTACTCAAATATTGATTCAGTTCATCATTGCCACAGTCAAATTCAGAACGCTTATGCTTCTTTTGAATTGGCACGAAGTCCCAAAGGCTATTCTCCATACTTATCTCTGTAATTAGCTATGGCTGACTTTAGTTTTCCTTTTAGTTTTGGTGGGTTTTCCAAAGCAGAAAGAAATAAGTCGCGATCGCGATTAGAGAGCGTCAATTTCTCCTGATTTTCAAGATCTTGTTGGGCAAGAGGCAGCAAATGCAAAAGAGTATAGGCACTCAAAGACACTCCTTTAATTGAAGCTGCTTGCTCCAGTAAAGCTTTCTGCTCTCGGGTAACTCGAAGATCGATACGGCTATCCTTCGCTGTCGGTATTTCACTCATAATTTACATATTTATCAGTTTGTACCTTTCTATTTTACCCTATACACGGAAGATATACGTACAAATATCTCTACATCTGAGTAGTGTTTTAATAAGAGGTAAAAATGAATAAAAAGTAGCTGCAAGTATCTTCCTGTATAGCTTATAGGCAAATAAAATTTTTATAATTTGTATTTGATACGCTAAAGTTACGCTAAAAATCAGACTGCCCGAGTTGTTAGTGTGAAATTATGCCTCGTAAAGCAGACCCCAATTTCGGTTGACGCAAAAGATGAAAATCGTGACACGTAAAGTGAAAAATTGACGTAAAAGATGAAAATTTTTGACACATAAGTTGAAAATGAGTTTTCTCTCTATAAGATGAAGTTAGTTTGTCTCTTCATCAGGAGAAGTAGATCTTGGCATCAGTCGTAAGAAGAATCATAAATAAGGGAAGCAAAAAAGTAATCGGTAAGTTCCCCAGCTTGAAGATGAACACCACAATTATGTGGGAGTCTCAATTAGAACGAGACTACATTTATCTTTTAGAGATCGACACAGATACTGTCGCTTACGACCGCCAGAATAGACGAAAGAAATATACTCCAACTTTTGCTCTTCCAATGGTTTAGAATTTGCAGTTGTGACTGAAGAAACGATTCGGGTTCAGCCAAGACTAGACAACATCAAGCTTTTATATAAATATGCCAGGATAGCTCTACCTGGGAGTATCTATACGGATTGCTTAAATTATTTCCAGAAAGTCAAAATCTCGACCATTTCAGAAATAGAGAGAAGTTTGAGGAAGAAAGGAGTTACACGATCTTCCTTGCTGAGACTACTTTGGACTGGGTTTTTGCTTACAGACTTGATGCAACCGATATCGCCTCATAGCTCAATTCAACTATCTTCATCGACATCAAATTGGCAGAAGGAAGCAGGAGCATGAACAGAATTCAACTAAAGAAAGGATTGCATCTACTTCTACACGGTCAAGAATACAGCGTTGAAGAACGCCTACCTAGTGGAGAGGTTCTTTTCAAGAATCTATTGACTAACACCAATTCCAAGCTAAAAGAAACTGTTCTAACTCAGTTGCTATTTAGAGGAGAGCTTCAATTCTTAGATAGCGATTGTTCTCAAGGTAAACAAGAAACGAAGAAAAACTTGAATCATAGCGATTTTACTCAGTTGCCAGAGGCTTTGAGAGAAGAGGCTAAAAGAAAATATAGCTATGTCAGCCAAGTTTTGAAACTTGCTCCAGACAAACAGACTGTCAAAACGCTAGAACCAATTATTTCTCAAGTATCAAAAGACATCAACGATAGTAAACCACCTTCATGGTTAACTCTCTATCGCTGGTATAAAAATTACTCTACGTCAGGACAAGATATTCGTTCTTTAGTTCCTCTTCATTCAGGAAAAGGAAATCGGCAGTCACGTTTAAATCCAGAAGTAAAACAAATAATTCAAGATGCCATCGAGCAGGTTTATCTCAATCCTACCCAAGCTCAAGGAATGGACGTGTATGAACGAGTGATTATTAATATAAATCAATCCAACCGTTTACGAGCAAAATTGGGTCAGAAAGAATTAAGAATTCCCAGCAATAGAACTATTTATCGGGCGATCGCTCTTTTAGATCCTCAAGAGACTGCTATTGCCCGCTATGGTCGTCGGATTGCTGGTTCGATGCACGATCCCGTACAACTCGGTCCTCGTCCAACTCGCCCCCTAGAAAGAGTAGAAATAGATCATACTAAACTACCTCTATTTGTCGTCGATACCGAAACTAGACTGCCGATTGGAACACCTTGGTTGACGAGCGCAGTAGATAAGTATTCGGGAGTGGTTTTGGGCTATTACGCTAGTTTCAATCCTCCAAGTTACCTATCGGTGATGCAGTGTATGTCTCATGCTATTGTCACCAAAGATTATCTCAAAGCTGACTATCCGAATGTAGAGAATGATTGGGACAGTTACGGATTACCAGAAGTAATCGTGGTCGATAATGGCAAGGAATTTTACAGCACTTCCTTTGAAGCAGAAATGTTGAATCTAGTAATAAAACTTTACATATTTAGTCAGACTAATTCTGCAAATACCAAAATCACCAAGAAAAGCTCATGTGTCTAAACCAATTTATATAGCTCACTTTCTCGTTCATAAATGATTGAAGATAGCGAAGTTTATCTAATGCCTTAGAGCCTATTTCTTTAGGAATTTCTGTTAGCTGTAAAATTACAGATCCAATCAAGCAGCTATATATTTGTAACGCAATTCCATTATCATTTTTGGTAATTAGTTTATCCAATTTTAAGTGCATCTTTAGAAACTTCCACAGAGTTT